>ENA-UOXV01004753-UOXV01004753.1-marine-metagenome-genome-assembly--contig:-NODE-4753-length-15350-cov-5.266362_pt1 | contig 15350 bp, 10 predicted proteins | sample MGYA00238165_ERZ766961 | MGnify/ENA primary metagenome ERZ766961 (study PRJEB28924, sample SAMN03173240) | marine metagenome | biome: Marine; feature: Water; material: Subsurface seawater | place: North... | reverse complement strand
ATATCCTCTTTAGTTTCACAGTCCTGTCCCTAAACCCGGGTTTAGTGACAAGCTAAGGGGTTTTGTGAAACTAAATCGGACGAAACCCTAGTTTTATGGACAGGACCGGTGGTTTCCTAGATGGGACCCGGGTTCGGGGGGTTTTCAAACGGCTCTGTCGACGAGCTAAGGCATTTCGGATAAAAACGCGACCGGTTTTGGACGGATGTTGAAACTAAATGGTATCGGCTAGCGTGTGCGTTTCCAATTTCGCGTTGACTCGGTCAAACGGTTCTGTCCAGCGTCGAGCGCGGCCGTCCATGAATTCTCGCGTCTCGAAAACCATCAAGGACTCGAGCAAATTGATTTACCAACGCCCGGTCGGTCTCGGCGGTAAGATGATGACATAAACAAAACCCGGCGTCGGTTGGTAGTTCGAAGTACACTGGACATTTTTTCGAGCGTTACCACAGCGCTTCGAGATTGCGAGGAGTCGGTTTTCCGTGAACCTGGCGTTCGCGGTCGGGCAGAATAGAAATTGGCCAAAATAACCGTCGGCTCGGTACTGCGAGCACCTGGCTGCTGGGTTTCCTGTCGCACCGACCCGGCAATTTCTGTAGGACCGGATGGCCTCCTCGATCGCGGCTGGGGACACTCTGCGAGCAATTAATGTCATTGCGGTCAATTGTGTGGTGGGGGACTGAACGGAACTGGTTTCTTTGAAATGATTGTGTTTTTACTCGCGCGAGACGTTCTATTTATACGGCGAATTTGCCAGCACGGTAGGTGGCTTGGTACCTGGCGAATTCGTATAAATTCGAGGTGTCTTCCTGTTCCGTATCATTCAAAAACATTCTCCACACACCCCGGCCGGATCATCCCAGAAGTCCATTTATACGACCGACCGAATCAAACAAAGCGAGCAATAAAAATGCCGAATTACGTTCACCACGCCCCCCACACGTTTGAGAAGTTGGTAACCATCTCCAATTGCCATTCAATCGAGGACGCAGCCAGGCGTGCATTCAGAAACAAACGATTCACCGATGCAGTGGCGTTTCTCCGCGAAACAAACGGGCGCACGGTCAACGTGTTTCTCCGCATCCAGGACGATGATGGTAACATGTCAATCCGCAAACTGGAATCGTTCTCGCTCGGTAGGAAATCCGGAGGACGATTCCCGCTCCATACCGTTCCCGACCTGTTCTTGAAAAGCCCTCGTGAGATTTTCAAGTACTATGCCACCGCGGAACGTGTGGTCGACGCAGTGGTCAACGCCACACCGATCGCTCCATCGAAGCGGGTCAGTGTGAGGCGCACCGGCACCAAGAACCTCGAGGCGTCGTCTGTCTCCTCATCGACGTCGACACGGGCGTCGAACTTTGACCCGGTGACGTTGTCGATGGATCAGCAAAAGAAACTTCTCAGCAGGATCCACACGAGGATCAAGGCAGACTCGGCTCATTCGGTCGTTGCAAATAAGTATCTGTGCATCTGATTACATCAGCATTTACAGTAAAGCAAACACGATCAATGGACGATTTTTCGAACAGACCGTTTTTTCCCCAATTTCCTTTTCTTGCCGATGGTCAAGAACGACGATGCAGCTCACGCGTTTCCAGTATACACTCTTAGGGATCGGGTTGCTTATGGTAATCGCGTACATGATTACACACGCCCGGTCCGGACGGCGCAGTTTGGGTCGTATCGACGCGGAGCGTGAACTGGAAAGACTCCAATACCTTACCGATCGCGCTGAAACCGCGCGAGACGAAGCAACTCGTACCAGGCGCGCGGCGTTGGCGAAGCATATGAACGAGCTTTCAACGTCGGGCGATCCGCACCAAAACTTACTCGAGCTCGCGACAGTGTACAAATTTGGAGAATTCGGGATCGCTCAGCCGAACGATGACGCGGCGGTCGCATGTGCCAGGTGCGTCCTATTCACGTCGGCAGATCCGGTGGTGAAGTCGAAAGCGCGTGCGTTCATGTTTGTCGAAGCCGTTGGCGAGATCGATATCGACCACTCGGCACCACCGCTCCCATTCGATTTTGCTCGAGCTGCGATCCGGCGGGCACAGTCAATAACGCAACCTGGTAGGGTACTCGGACAGGCGAGAGCTGCCGCGCGGGAGCCGCATGCGCAGCGCGTCGTCGTCGAGTCGGATCCACAAAATTCACACGATAGTGGTGTCGTTGCGTCGACGCGCGATACGCTTCGTGGTCTCGAAGAAGTCGATCAGGGAGGGATTGATTCCATTCGCGAACACGTGACCAAGTTTATCACAACGTGTGATATCGATGACGAAGAAAAGGTAAAGGCAATCGTGGCACTTGAATCGATCCGTGACGAAATCGATTCACCCTATATTGGAATCAGCGAAGTGGATGCGCTCGCGCGTGTGTGGCAAGCAGTTCCAGACAAGACGGTTGTTGTTCAGCAACTCGCAAGCGCGATTGAGCACGGGGTTCCGGTTTGTCATTCGGGAAAGATGGCGAGACTGGCCGGGTGTATGGACGTTGTCGACCCCGGACAGCATGTCCCGGTGTGGGCCGTCCGACAAGAGGTCTTCAGTCTCGCGTCCAAGGTCCGTGACGATGTTCTCGGACGGTTATCGAGCGAAGACGCCCAATTGTACCAGACCGGGCACCACCCCGCGGTTGTTCAATCAATGACTGACGAACTCAGGCGGCGCGTCAGTAATATCGAGGTCGGGACGCTCGATCAGTCGGTCGTTCGGAGCATCCTCGATGACGCGACCGCTGCGTTCTAAGTCCGGTGGTTCCTGCGTCGATTCGTCGCTCGGTACCTCGACAATCCAGCCTTGTGAAGCACGTTCTGGCGCAGCTCTTCCGGTAGGTTGGTCGCGAGGAACATGGAGATCTTTGCGGCATTGCGCGCAGATCGGGTGGTGATGTCGAAGATGCGTTTCCGGGCTGATTTTGGGACGTGGTCGTCGAACGCGTCGCGTTGTACGATGTCGAGAATACGCATACCAGAGGCGTCGCGCGTCGTCGGGATCTCCCCGTCGTATACGCGCGAAATGACTCGACGAATGAGCGAGACGTCGCCGAATCGGACCAGACGGTGCAGCGCGTGCATCCGTTTTTTGATGTACCCGTTTTCGATCATCCAGGCCAGCATTGTACCGAGTTTACTGAGACCTCGTTCGTGTGCTTCGTTCAGTGCCATGTCGACAATGTTCTCACCGTTGGTATCGCGTGTGGCCGGGTCGGCGCCGTGGCGCAAAAACAGTTTGAATGCGTCAACGTTTTCGGTGAGTACCGCCGCTTCGAGTGCGCTCGCGTTCTTGGGACGGTCGGTTCTGTTCAGCCTGAACCCATGTTTAATCAGCACGACCATACACGCCAAGAGAGAAGCTCGGCGCGTCGCCCTTCTCGGTTTCATCATAATGAGTGCATCGATCATTGTAAAGTAAATGCCGCGCTTACCCTTACAGTACGCGTCTCGGTTGACGTCAACACGATCGGCGATTGCGGACACCATCTTGGCATGGCCTGTCCACGCGACCGCCATGAGCAACGGGATTCGGATCGAGGCGAGTGGACATGGCGCGCCGCCGGACATGGTCCGGGTCTCGTCAACGAGTGGTTTCAGTTGGTTCAATTTCATGAGCTCGCTCCCACGGATCGGGGTATTGAGGACAAACTTGGGCACGTGTGCCGCGGTCTTGGCGAATTTCGTCGCGTCACCAGTGAGCGCAATCTCGAGGAGATCACGCTGGGTATCCCAAACGACTGGTGTCATCACTGTCATCGGTTATATACTACCGCTACAAAATGTTGGTCTACTCAAACGGTATCGATGGCGCGCGTGTGCAAAAAAGAAGGCTTTCAAACCAAGCGTGGTATCCTCAGGAACAACTGCTATGCGTACAGCGTCGGTGTGCTCAAATTGGACGGTGATCCGTATAAGCTCCAACCGGGTGACCTGTCGACCGGAAAACCGTTTGAACTCGATACATGCGACGAGGTCGTCGAGCGAACAAAGGAAGATTTGAAGGTGCTGAAAGGCAGGGCAATCAAGTTCTCCGAGAAGTGCGGGAGGAACGAGAACAAAATTGCACTGATCCTCGCGCCCGGAATGGATTACCATTTCCTGGTATTTCACAACGACGTCAACTTTCTCGTGACGTGCAACGACGAAACTCGCGACTCGATCGCCAAGAGATTCGAGGTCGATATCGCGTGCGTGGAGAAAAAGAAGTCGTACAAAAAAGGATCCAGCGTCATGGTCCGCGGTGCAAAGTGTTGGTCACATAAACGCGGGACCGCGTTCCCACCCACGCTCCAGGACTCAACCGGTTCCATCATCAAGGACCCCCGGACGGCGAAATTTGATTACGGCGTTCTGAATTATACCGTGTTCTGTACGGCGTTCTGCGTAAAGCAGCGAGATGATATGAAGGCACCGATCTTTCGAACAACGACGAACGGTGAGCTGAATGTGAAGAAATACGATCGGCGGTATACCGGGTTGAAATCAGTTATCAAGGCGGTGAAGAAACGCATTGGGATGAAAAAATAATATCCATGTTTCGTGATCGAGCACGATCCTTTTTGCTCGACAAATTGATATCACACTGTCACGAGTCAGCACTCGAGAATGCAACCAATCTCGAGCACTTTATCTATAACGAGTTCATCAGGTGGGCGAGAATGAAAGAGATCCCGTTGAACTGGTCGTGTCCTCGGTTCCGGTCGTTGTACACCCAACGCGTGATGTCGGTCGCGTTCAATATCAACAACCCCGAGAATGCGCGAGTACGCGATTCATTACGCCAGGGGACGATGTCGTTACCCAAACTTGTACAATCAAGACCCGAAGAGCTGTTTCCAGAGCGGTGGGCGGCGGCATTTGAATCCGTCGCATTGGCGCGGCTCAAGAAAGAAGCAGCGTCGATCGATCCAGCGAGTGCACCGGACGGCGCGTTCGAGTGTAGTAAATGCAAATCGAAGAAAACGACGTACTACCAGCTTCAAACGCGAAGCGCTGACGAACCGATGACGAATTTCGTCAATTGTCTGAATTGTGGAAAACGCTGGAAGTGTTGACTTAGTACCACTTAGTAACATGTTATCTTATTAGGCTCAAAAATACACGCTCGCTCGGCGGTCGGAGTGTGACCAACATCGTACAACTCCCGTGAGATGATATCGGCGACGAGTGCCGCGCGCGCGCACGCTCGTACACCATCCGGCGCGGGATCGTACCGGATCAATTTCGGCTGGACCCCATACTCCCGGTGGTACGCTGCGAGAATACGGGCTTCGCGGATGCGTTCGCGACGGGGGCAATATGACGCGTGTTTATTCTCGTCACACTCGACGATGATGAGGTTGTCGTTTCGTTGAAAAACAAAGTCGGGACGGTACCGCAAGCCCGGGGCGCGGCGATTGTGTGAAATCAACGGGAGCGTGCGTGCGATAAATGCTCTCAGTGCGATTTGCTCGAATTTCGCCATAGTATTCCTATTTTATTGACTGTGAGTAAGAGATCGGTATCATGGCGAATGTTCTATCACTCGATACGATCGAAGAGTTTGTGTTCAACACGGCAAACGTCACGATCGGCGATGCAACGCTTCCAGGCTATGCCATCAAACCGACGAAGGCGGGTATTCTCGATTTCGATCAAAATGGAACGAGCATCGCGCGACTCGAAATCGACGGGAACGTCGAGGCGGTTGGGTTACAGTTACGCGCGAGCGCTGCAGAACGCGTGATGATTTCGGGCGGTGCGAATACCATCGCGGCGTCGACGTACCCCGGCGCGTGGGTCGGAGACGCGACCGGGCTCATCTCCGGCGTGGTCGACGATGCACGACTTGTTGGGGATTATAGTTTCGGTAACATCGTGACCACCGGTGCGGTCACTGCGAATACGGTAGCGGGCAATCTGGATGCACCGCTCCTCACGTCCGGGACGATGCATAACGACCGACTCGATGGCACGTATGCATTCAATTCACTCAATGCGAACGTGATAATCGCAGCCAACGCGATTGGTAATATCAACGCGATCAACGTCACGAGCGGAACACTCAATGACGCGAGACTCGCCGGGGCGTACACTTTCGATACACTCGAGCTCAGCGGGAACGTCGATGCGACCAGTGGGATTGGGAACGTCGATGCATCGGTCGTTACTACCGGGGTCCTTTCGAACGATCGACTCGTTGGATCGTACACGATCGACGCCGCGACGACGCCAGTGGTCGATTCGGATACGGTCCATGTCCCCAGTCTCGAACCAAATCGGGTCGTCGTCTCGGACGGGCCCGGCGTCTCGTCATCAGCGACCACGGCAACGGAGCTTGGGTACATCAATGACACGACCGGCTCGATCCAAACACAACTCGACGATATTCATGCCGGTACCATCACCGGGTCGTCACTCAATAATCTCGTGGCGAATAACGTGACATTGGGCACCCTCGACGACGCGCGATTGACGGGGTCGTATACGTTCGAACACATTGTACTCACAGCCAATCAAACGGCATCAAGTATCTCGGCCAACGCGAACGCCAGTCATCTCACAACCGGGTTGATCGATCCCGGACGGCTCGCCGCGGCCGATTACGATGATGTGGGTATCCTGGCGATACTCGATTCGCTCGTGGCCAGTGTCGTCGACGCAGTGCTCGATGCGGACGATCTCGTCAGTGGAATCGTCCCAAATGCGCGTATGGACGGCGCATACGCATTCGATTCGCTCGAGTTGGATACGACGGCGAACGCCGATTGGGTCCACGGCGCATTCGATACGTCGCGTCTCACCACCGGGGAAATCCCGGTCGGTCGGTTCAATTTCGAAACCGTCTCGTCAAATGTCGTATCGGTAGGGTACAGACTCGGAACAGAGTCGAACCGATGGGACGACGTCTATGCGAATTCAGCAACCGTCGATGATATCGTCATTCGACCAGGTGGGTCTGTGCAGTCGACACAACCGAGTGTGGTCTCGATGCAACTCGATCTCGAATCCACGAGCTCGAATATCGTTGCGTCGTCCGCGTCGTATACGGTCGGTACACCGTCTATACCGTGGTCGAACGTGTACACAACGACGGCCCACGTGGCCAATTCGTTGATCATCGTTGGGAATGTGACGGATCCGTCCGGCAATTCAGTCGGCTTTGATCTCGAAAACGTCGACGTCGCACTGCTCCCGCGGTATGGTGATCAGTGGATCGGAACCAACGTCCGGCCGTGGGAAACGATCGATGCATCATCACTCGTTGTCGGCGATTTCGGTGGAAACACCATCACCACGGCATTGATGTCAACCAACGCCGCCACGATCGGGAACGAGTCGCAACCATGGTCGAATGTCTTTGCGTCCAATATCACAGGATCGGTCGATGGGGTATGGGTCGGTGACGTTTGGTCCCAACTCGATATCTTCACCGGGACGATCGAAGCACTCGATGGCGTAACCCTCAAAAGCGAACCGGTCAGTTTCCGGTTTCTCCCGGACGAGACGACGGGACTCGGGCTCGTCGATGGGACGACGCCCGGCGGTATCGATGTGACAGTCGGCGGAACGGTCGCGACGCGTATCATCAACGGGGCCATTACACAAACCGGGAACGTGAACCCGGTTGGGAACACTATCTCCTCACTCGGGAAACCATTGTTCGGGTATTCTGATCTACACGCGAACGCGGTTTACACACCGATCGGGAAACTCGACGATGGTGTTTTGGTGAATACATTCGACTCGGTTGGGAACGTCTCGTTCGGATCGTGGTCAGTGAGCGACAGTGTCGTCGCGGCGTCGTTCGTCGGGAACGCAAACGCGTCGTCGATCGTGTCTGGAACCGTCTCGGACGGTCTGTTTGGTGGGTCGTATACCGTGTCGAATCTTGACGTCTCGGGATCGTTCGCGATCGATGGATCGTTGGTATGTGGAGACATCGTCCCGACGGCAAACGCAACGTACGATCTTGGATCGACGTCCAATCGATTCCGCGATTTATACGTCTCCGGCTCGACGATTACTCTCGGCACAGCATCCTTATCGACCGTTGACGGTGTCGTCAATATCTCATCGGACGTCGTCGTCACGAACGGTGTGAGTGGGTCCGGATTGGGCGCACAATTGATCGCCAGTAATGTCCAGATCGTGGACATTGGATGGGACCCAATCGACGATACGGCGATGGCCCTTTCTGGAGGGTATATTCTCCTCAACGGTAGCGGATTCGCACCGTCTTCCATCGTCAAAATCGGTGATACGAACGCCGTCGCCACATCGTACGTGAGCAGTACCCAGTTGAGGGTCCAGGCACCGGCGAAGTCGATTGGGACATATAACGTATCCGTGGTCCGACCGGATACAAAGACCGCCACGCTCCCATCCGCATTGACGTATTCGGACGCCGTCACGTGGATCACGTCCACTTCGCTCGGGGATGTGTACCATGATACCGTAGCAGGGGCTGCTGCGGTCAATGTGACTATTCAAGCGACCAGCGATTCAAACGTCACATATGCAAACACAACTTCACTCCCAACAGGTGTGGCATTAAACTCAACAACTGGAGGACTCGTTGGAAATATCATCACCTACTCAGACACAGTGTACAGTTTTGACGTCAAGGCGACAGATTTGGAACTCCAGGATGCAACGAGAACATTTATACTACAGCATATCGGTCCAACACCTCTATTCACGAGCGATGCGTCCCAAACGTTTTCGTACGTGACAGACACAAATTCGATCAAGGCATGGGGTATAAATGCACATGGTCAGTGCGGTGTCAATAATACAACGACACCTATCACGTATACTCAAATCGGAACAAATGGCTCATTAGCAGGGAAACGAGTCATTAAAGCAGAATACGGTTTCAATCATGCAGTGTTCTTATGTTCTGATGGGAGTGTCCATACATGCGGTGATAATAGTACAGCGGTCAATGGAACTGGAGCACTTGGAGATGGGACTACAACGGACCGATTGGTCCCCGTCAATATCACGAACTCTGGGAGTTTAAGTGGAAAGACCGTGAATAAGATCTCGGTAGTTGCTAATTGGACTACAATGGCACTCTGTAGTGACGGTACGCTACATGCATGGGGGCATTTCCCCTATGTTGGATTGGGATGGAGCGGATCGAATTCCCACTCCCCTGTGAATATATCATCTTCTGGGTCATTGAGTGGAAAAACAATAAAAGACGTCTTCTGCGGGTGGGACACAACACACGTCATCTGCACGGACAATACAATACATGCCTGGGCGGGTAATCACCGGGGGCAAGTTGGTGATGGGAGCACCACATACCAGGGCACGCCAGTGGAGATAACAACATCCGGGGCACTCAATGGCAGGACTGTTACGTATATTGCAACTGGAGGGTATGTATGCGGCGCAATTTGTACGGACGGATCACTCGTGACATGGGGAACTAAACAATATGGAATTTTATGTGATGGTGTTGATGGGGGGGGTGTCGCTGCACCGACCCCAACCGTACGGGGAAATATCGGGTCATTGACTGGAAAAACAGTGAAAAAAATAGAGTTTGGTAGCAATCATGCGATTGCACTGTGCACGGACGACACGCTACATGGATGGGGGTACAATGCCGAAGGACAAGTTGGAGACTCGTCAACTACAACCAGGGTTTCCCCCATATTAGTCACGGTGAGTGGAAGTTTGAGCGGAAAAACCGTTCGGGATATCGTTGTTGGACGGCTTAGTTCATTTGCGATTTGCACCGACGGGACAGTCCATGGATGGGGCGATTATCTCGCTAACGGATCTTACAGCACGCAACCGGTGGATATCACCGCATCATTGTAGACTGATCACTGATTGGCGACCACGTCGCGTGCGTACTTGTCCATTATAGACTGCTGTTAGTTCGAGTGCGCAGACGGTCGACGCGGCGTATACGTTCACATCGAGCTTGCTAGTTCATGGTTAAGGAGACACCTGATTGAGTTCGGTGTACGTCGCCATGGATATCGTCACGAATGCCGTACTCGGACCGGTACTATGCATCGTTGTTTCGAAACAATGCGCCTTGCGCGCCGCACCGATATACGGCGAGTCGGTTCCAGTGCAAATGACGATCGCGCTCCATTCGAACATGTCCACGCGACAAATATACACAACACGCGCGGCAGTATGCACTACGGTGGAGAACTCGATGGTAACCACACCATCACCAATCGTGACTTTTTCTGGACCGGTGACGACGTTACCGTCGCCACTACAGAACAGAATGGCCGCGTCGGGTGCGTTGAAATGTTGGATGGGTACGACCGTGTCGGGCGTGGGGCAAAACGACGCGATGGTCGACCCCGACAACCCATCGGACACGGTGATCGTCGTCGGGTGTTGGTGCAGCTGCATACACAGCTCACCCAAACTACCCAAACTACCCAAACTACCGAAACCGAAGAGTTCGGCAGTATGCAACGCATCGAGTGTACACTGCCTCGACCACCTCTTTTCGGTCATCGTGAGTGGATCGTCCGCGATCGTGTCGAACGTGTCGAACGCGTCGAACGCGTCGAACGTGTCGAACGGACTCGGTTTTAGAACCGGCAGGTTTTCAAAGAAAACCAGTGGGTCATGTAGCTTCATCGACCCGCTCATGCTTGAGTCGTCGTTGTTGAGTGTGTCGTCGTAGGTGGACACTATAGTATGATTTACAGTATATAGAGAGCGAGTAGAGGGAGGACTTTAACGGAACTCGCGTCTAGGGTTAGGGTTAGGTACTACTACCACGTATGCTTATGTGCCACGTCATCACACGATCATTCTAGAATTTTCAGAGAAAGTTGGCACACACTTTCAAAAACTTCTCGGCGTTCGTATACACACGCATACGTCATCCCCGCTCGCAAACAACACCATACATACTACGTCATGGTGATTTCGACTCCACCGGGCGCGCGCGCGACCGGAAACGGCACGCAGAACAGTTTGAGTTTCGTGTCATCCCAACCTGACACGTACAAGGCAGACATCGATGCGCACATCGCGGATACGTGTATCGACTGTATCGCGTGGATGATGATGCTAGACGGTGATGACGATTTGCTCACAGTCTCCGAAGTCACGGTGTGTGTGAAAATCGATGATGACAATCGCATGTTTTCTCAGAGCGGTCCACCAAGCGACTTTGAGAGGTTGCTCTTCAACGTGATCAAAGACTTTATCACGAGCGAGGTGGGGGGCGATTGGCTCGCGGAAAAATTACAGACCATGGGGTGGTCGTCCACTATCATCAAGAAGATGAACGCCATCGGGTTGGTCGTCGCATTCATCGCGTCTAGGTTCCGCTGGAACGGGTTGGTTCTCGACGGTTTGGACCTTGAGATCAGTGAACCCGAACTGCCTATTCTTCTCAGGCAATCAACGACACTGGTTGGTGATACGGACACGTACGTCGATGTGCTAGTTCGTTATATTTCTCACCCACGCCTCTCTATGGACATATTCAATGGACCCGGTCGTGCTGGTGACGCCGTCCATGCCATCTGGGCCGCGGTCCGTGAGCGCGTCACACCCTCACATGGGGCGATACTACCGGTATCGCCTCAGGTGAACCCCGCGACGACCGCCCCCGCCATCGGGTCGGGTAGCCCCGGGGGGACACTGAAAAAACGAGGTCCGGGACGCCCGAGGAAAAACACGTCCACCCCGACGACCGGCAAGGCGAAGCGCGGACGTCCGAGGAAGAATCAGTCGACTGGACCAGCGGCGGCAGCGAAGAAGCGGACGGCAGCGCGCCGGAACACCAGTGAACTGGAGGACATGGCGACCGTGCTGATGTCGATCGGGAGTGATGCGATACAGCCCCCTCCGGTCCATGTACCAGTGGCCCACATCGATCCAAATCTGGCCGTTCAGCTGGTTGAGCTGATCGCTCGATTTTGGCAGACCACCGCAGAGATCGTGGTCAAATCGATGCTGAAAGGGGACGACTCGATCGCTGCCATTTTGGCTGGACTCATGCGCCTCGATCCGAGGGACGTTGCCGATGTCGTCGCGAGCGTCGTGATTGGGTACAACGGCGAAGTCATCAGGAAGCGAATCTCAGCTGCCTATCAGTGATACTGCGTCTCCAGGCTGAGACCCGGACCCAAATTCTATCCATACAGTAAATCCATAAAAAATTCAGAATCTCGATTCGTGCGGTCACTCAACGTCACAGACACCACCCGCGCACACAACAATGGATAAACAGTGTACTGAGACGACTGTTAAGAAGGCGAGGAGCGTTTGCGACGCACTGCATTTACCATATTCATCGGTGCATGCAGAGACGAATTCTGAAAACCAGGAAGCCCGGTCCGCGGGCGCGTGCGTGTACGTTTCCCCGGACGAGAAGACGACGATCCAGTTCACATCCAGTGGGATCGAGCAGAGGCTGTCTATTGTCGCGGCGGGGCATCACGCGAACAATACTGCAGCCTTCAGCAAACGACTTGGGTCTGGTGTTTGCAAGTTCCCACTGGGCGTCCAGCTGATGCTATACCTCGTCGCCAACGACATGACGAAGGACCAGTTGAGTACGTTATCGACCCTGTTGTGGGGCGGAGACGTTTCCAAACTCAAAGCGCTTGCTCTTCAGATGAACCAGTGCTGGGACGAATCTGACCAGGACGTAAAGCAACGGTTCGGCGAAATTTGCCACGCGTATACCGTATCGACGATCTTCGACAAGAAGCGTACTGTGACGCAACTTGCGAATGATTCGACGAGCGCTGTACAGTTTTGGAAGAAGATCACCGAACACGTTAATGGGTGGGGTGATTTTTTGCAGTGTCGACGGAGTGGCGTACAGTGCTCGCACATGATCGGCCATCGCGGCAAGTGCTCATCATTGAAGCGGACCAGGGGCGGTACAGAGTCGACCGAATCCGCTGGTGGCGATGGCGATGGTGATGGTGATATTGCGTTGACCATCCCAGAGTACAGCGACAGTGATAATGGCGGATGTGGTCCGTTTAGCGATGAAGGATTTCATTCCGACCACGACGACACGGACATCCCTCTGGCGACGCTGAGAGTGGACACGGAATATATTTTTTCCGTCACGCGTGTACAGCGATTGGTGACTCGCGAGATAACCGAGTTGGATTGGGTCGTGAATGGTGACGTGTTTGGTGACTGGGGCGACAACTTTTCGAACGACAGGGTACTTATCAGGGCGTACATCAGGAGGGGCGAGTCGGTTGGGCGCGTGACGGTACAAAAACTCGGGGAGTATCTGAGTGCGCGGGCGGAGTACATAGCGTTGGAGCAGAAAGTCATGGCGTTGAAGGACAAGGTCGTGTCGTAAAAAATTCGTGTATAAAATTATTGTTGTATACAAACGACATGTCGTATCGAATCCTCTCGAGTAACGTCATCGTCGGTGATGCCAATGCGAACATCCCGTTCTACTCCATGATCACGACGCCAGGCGGGGAATTCCAGGTCGAGCGTCTCGATGGGAACGCATCCATTCTCAGTGTCGGTGGTAACGTCTCAGCCGATCATATGATTCTTTCGTCGCTCGCGACGCAAAATCGCGTTATCACGACCGATTCAGCAGGTCGATTCATTCTCACGAACTTTGACGCAAATGGATTGGGAAATGCCACAGCGCTCACGACCGGTATCATTCCGAGCGACAGGCTCCAGGGGTCGTACACGCTCGCGAATCTCACTGCAAGCGGGACGGTCACGGCCAATACACTGGTCGGCGCCATGGACGCGTCCAATATCACGAGCGGTGTCTTACCAGCCGGTCGTCTCAGCGGCGACTATTCGTTTGCGAACTTGGTACTCTCGGATACGCTCACGGCATCGACGCTTACCGCCAACATCTCGGCAAATGATCTGACCAGCGGGACCTTGAGCGACGACAGACTTTCCGGAGGGTACGCATTCGAGTCCTTATCGCTCACGAGCAATATCGCCGCGGCGTGGCTCAATGCGAATATCAACGCGGCGAATATCACGACAGGGACGCTACCTGATGACCGTTTACAAGGCGCGTACACGTTCGACGCGCTCACCGTATCAAACGTCCTCACCGCGAACAACGTCAACATTCCCACCCTCCTCGGGTCCAATGTCCTCATTAGTAATGGAAACGGATATATCGTATCGTCAAACGTGACCCAAACTGAACTCGGATTCGTTTCGGGTGTCGTTTCCCCGATCCAGACGCAAATCAATCAACTCGCCAACGGAAACATCGTCGGCTCGAACATCGCAAACCTCGATGCCAATAATATCACGATCGGTACGCTCCCAGACGGTCGTCTGAGTGGAACGTATACTTTCGAGAATCTGACGTTGTCGGGGAACCTCGTCGCGAATACCATCTCCGGGAACCTGAACGCATCGCAATTGACGAGCGGGATCGTCCCGTCGGGACGTCTTGCTGGGGATTATACGATCGGGAACTTGACGGCGAGTACGGTCACAGCATCGTCCGTCTCTGGAAATTTGAATGCGTCCCAACTCGCGAGTGGGACCGTCCCGGATGCGCGCTTATCCGGGGCGTACACATTCGAGTCGCTCACATTGACCGGGAACGTGACATGTGACACCGTCCACGCAAATATCGATGCGGGGTCGATTGCGTCGGGAACGATCGATAACGCACGACTGGATCTCGAGAACTTAACGACGAACATCACCCCGGCGTCCACTGGTCTCTCGATCGGTACCGCCGGAAATACGTGGACGACAATCCACGCGGATACGGTACGCGTCGACGACGTACTCCTCGGCAACTCCATCATGTACAACGGCAACGCCGTCGTTATCGATCTCGAACAAACCACGCGAAATATCGTTCCCACATCGACAACGTACACGATCGGAAAATCCGGTACGCCGTGGAGTCACGTCTACGCCGGGAACGTCATCGCAACGGATGTCATTGTATCGGGTCAACTACTCAATAGCGAATTGTCACCGTATATCGATCTATCCAACGTGGAAACGAATATCGTGCCCATATCCAGCGGGCTCTCGATCGGGACGGTATCGCGTCCGTGGCAAAACGTCGTCGCGAATGCAGCGACGGTTCAGTCGCTTACGATCAACGGAAACGCGACCACATCCATCGTCCCGTCGACGACCGGGATAAATGTGGGGTCGGCGGTCCAGGCGTGGGGAAACGTATACGCGGACGAATTGCATGGGAATATCGATGCAGCAGATATTTACGGCGAACTCGACGCTAATGTCATTTTCACGGGTGGGTCGATCGACGATTTCGTGATCAAAGTCCCGGCCGGAACGGCTGGGCAGCCGGGACTCCGGTTCACGGACGACGATGATACTGGTTTGTTCCTAGCGGCGGTCGGGAATGTCGGCG
>ENA-UOXV01004752-UOXV01004752.1-marine-metagenome-genome-assembly--contig:-NODE-4752-length-15351-cov-8.619704_pt1 | contig 15351 bp, 13 predicted proteins | sample MGYA00238165_ERZ766961 | MGnify/ENA primary metagenome ERZ766961 (study PRJEB28924, sample SAMN03173240) | marine metagenome | biome: Marine; feature: Water; material: Subsurface seawater | place: North... | reverse complement strand
AGATTGGTATGAACCTGAGTTAATTCAAGCGCCAACCCTCATTGTGGTCGGCGATCTGGACATCGAGACAACACCAGAGCAAGGCCGCAAGGTGTTTAACCGCCTGACCCAAGCCCATTCACGACAATTCACCCTGATCGGCGGCGGCACACACAGTTTGTTGCTCGAGAACCGTCGTTTTCAACTGTTTGACGCCGTGCGCCAGTATCTTCGCGCCTAGATCGCACCCTGTCGGCGCGCACCCCAAGCAGTTCCGTGCCAAACAGTTCGTTTTAGCTAAAAGGCGACCCTGGCGCGACACTAGCCGTGTCAACCACGAACAGGTCCCCGGTTTCAAACCAAGCCGCGTCAGATCCCGCAGGGCTTGATCAACCTCTGCAATCCGCTGGCTAGACTGCCAACCGCACTGGCGCGCAAGCGGTTTACTACCGGCGTCTAGGTATAGTCATAAAAGCCTTTGCCAGATTTTCGACCCAACCAACCGGCGCGAACATACTTGCGCAGTAGTGGGTGGGTGCGGTACTTGGAGTCGCCAAATTCTTGATGAAAGACATCCATCACGGCCAAACAAACGTCTAAACCAATCATATCGGCGAGGGTTAACGGCCCCATTGGATGATTCGCGCCCAACTTCATAGCGGCATCAATGTCTTGCGCAGAGGCCAAGCCCTCCGCGAGGATGCCAACCGCTTCATTAATCATGGGCACCAGAATTCGATTCACAACGAACCCTGGTGCTTCGGCGACTTCAACCGGTTGCTTACCAATTTGAATGGCAACTGCCTGTACCGCATCAACCGTTGCCTGCGCCGTCGCAATCCCGCGAATGAGCTCGACCAGTTTCATGATCGGTGCCGGGTTAAAAAAGTGCATCCCCATCACCTGCTCCGGGCGATTGGTCGCACTGGCAATTTCTGTTATCGACAACGAGGACGTATTCGAAACAAATAGAGTCGAGGGTTTACAGACCGCATCAAGCTCTCCGAAAACAACTTTTTTGATGTCCATACTTTCTATAATGGCTTCAACAACCAGATCGCAATCTGCAACCGCTGTGAGATCCGTCGCCGCCTGAATGCGACCTAAGATCGCCTGATGCTCAATTTCAGGCAAGGTGCCTTTTGCCACTTGCCGATCGAGATTTTTCTGAATAATGTTCAAGCCGCCGCTCACCAGCGCATCCGAAACATCCCGCAATACTACGTCTAATCCTGCGGCAGCGAACGCCTGCGCAATGCCAGCTCCCATAGTGCCCGCTCCCAAAACGCCTATTTTCTGCATGTTTCGACTCCTCATATTGCTTGGCCGCGAACCTTATCAAGATTGCCAAAGGCGCGCAATTCAGGCCCAAGCGGCTAGAAGCGCCGAGCTAAAGCCACTTTAAAGCAACCGCTTTTAAAAGGATTCGGCGCATCAAGAATGCGGCCCGGAAGGGGGGCCCTAGCCTGGTTACCAGGGCGTGCACTGCGCAAAGTATAAAACCGTTATCAAACCTTAAAAATTTCGCTAAAGTGCCCTATGAACCTTGATCTCGACACTGGGCGGTTGCTCGTCTTTCTTACCGGCTTTGGCTTTTTCCTGACGCTTGAGAGCCTGCTTCCCGCGCGGCAACTGCCCGGCGCAAAGCTCAAGAGATTACTGACGCACGGCGTTATGGCAAGCGTGAATACCGTGCTTGTGCGCACCCTCACCTTTGTACCCATGCTGGCCTGGCTGGTTTACGTCGAACAACAAGGCTGGGGGCTGGCGCGCTGGCTTGGGCTTTCCGGTTGGCTTGAATTCATCATCTCGATTATTGTTCTGGATGCTTTCGATTATTTTTGGCATCGCGCCAATCATCGCGTCACGTTTTTATGGCGATTTCATAAAGCCCACCACGCTGACACCGAGATCGACGTATCGACCGCCCTGCGCTTTCATCCTGGAGAGTTATTGTTGTCGAGCCTCGCCAAAGCAACCTGGGTTGTCATTTGGGGGCCGTCGACCATTGCCTGGTTTTTGTTTGAGGTGCTGGTTAGCTGGTTCGCTCAGGCCCATCATGCCAACTGGGACCTGCCTGACCCGGTCGAGCGTGTTGTCAGACGCGTCTGGGTCACCCCGCGTTTTCACGCGACCCATCACCTAGTTGATCGGCGCTTTGGTGATGCCAATTTCTCAACCCTGCTGAGCATTTGGGATCCCTGCTTTGGCACAACAACTAACGCGCTGAGCCGATCTGAAATTAAAGCCCAAGACCTTGGACTTCCAGAGGCTCGAGAACACACCGCATCCTTTACGCATTGGTTGACGGAACCGATCGCTCGACATAACCTCGGACTGAGCCAGCAGCGCAAGGCTGATTAACCTTCACCGACCAGAAGATTTTCTGTTATCGTGACCAGAACGAAGCATTTCTTCGTAACCATTACCCATAAGGGAGCAACCCATGAAGCACCTAGTCTTAATTAGTTTTCTCTTGCCTTGTTTGGCAATGGCGGCAGAACACGGCGGCACGGCGGCACCTGAAAAAGCGCATCAAGAGCACGGCGGCCAGGCTGCGCCTGAAAAAGCGCATCAAGAGCACGGCGGTAAGGCTGCAGCTGAAAAGCCAGACACTGCCCCGGCAGAGCATGGTGGCAAGGCTGCGCCTGAAAAAGAAGCGCACGAGCATGGTGGCGCGCCAGCTTCAGAAAAGCCGAATCACTGATAACCCGAGCATCACGCGGTACTTGGCAAGATGGGTTCACCAGTAAATCGCGGGGGCGGCTGTAGCGTCCTGTATCGCTGCCGCCGCGGGCTCATCTTGGCTTGCCTTGTCACGTTGAGCAGTGTGCTCGGCGCGGAGCCTTTTGAGGCGCAGCCTACCCAATTCTATGCCGAGGACATCAAGGCGGCGATGGCCGAACACATCCAATCGTTAACCGTGGAGGACGGTTATTGGCATACGGTCGATGACGAAACGTTGGATGAACTGGTTTTGAAATTTATTCAGGTGCACGACCCAGTTCGCCAAATCAATCAAGGGGTCTATTTCGCTTGCACGGACTTTCACGAGCGTGGCACTGACGACAAGATCTACGACATGGACTTTTGGCTTGAACCCATTGATGGCGTGCTCAAAGTCTTTCAAACCAAAGTCCACAAAGAGCCTAGGCATACGCTGCTTTACGGCTGGTATAAGCACCCAAGATATACCTTCGTGAATGATGAAATTAAATACCTTTATTAGGTGGGCCGCGTCGCCCTAGGCAGTGATCCTCTGAATTTTTGTTTCGAGGGTTTAGCGACCTTTCTTGGATTTGCCGCGTTAACCGCAGCACGCTTACCTGCGCGCTATCGCACAGAGGCGCATTGGCAATTTTCTTCCCGATTAGACTGACAAAGTTAGCGGCCCTAATCCAATCCAGACTCGAACTTAAATATGTCCTATTTTAAGCCTTTCACACTTTTAGTTTTTCTCGCTTTGATTGCCGTTCCCAGTCCTGCGGACCAGTTCGACTTTGAGGTTCTGCTCAACGGCAAACCCATCGGTCATCATCAGATCACGCTGTTTATCGATGAGACCGGACGCCAGGTGGTGCAGGGCAACGCCGACTATACCGTGAAACTGCTCGGCATCACGTTTTTTGCCTACGAGCATCAGCATCGAGAAATCTGGGCGGACAATTGCCTGCAGTCTCTGTCTTCGACCACTAAGACCAATGGCGACGTTGAGCGACTCACCCTGACTCGCAATGCGCAGGGTTATGGGATTACGACCTTAAAAGAAACCAAAGCCTTCGGGTTAGATGAACACCCCTGCATCTGGTCTTATGCCTACTGGCGTCGAGACTTTACAAGCCAACGACTACTGATGAATGGTCAAACGGGTCAGATGACCACTGTCTCGTTCGAGCGCCTGCCGCCGGCCGCGCCGAGCCTTCAGAGCCTGGATCCGGCCCGCGCATTGCCGGAGGCTCAAACACCCATGGGAAATCCTGGCACCCGCTACAGATTGGTTAATCGTGATCAAACCATCCTTGTGGACTACAGCCCTTCCGGTGCATGGATTGGATTGGCGGTTGATCTTGCGCCCAACCGAGTGCTTACCTATCGACTGAGAGACACGCCCTAAGGCGTTTTATCCCGGCTGCTCTGACCCCTAATCTTGCTGAACCGGCGGCATGACAGAGACTTCCTCCGATAAAAAACCGCCCCATTTCGCATCCGGGTCGAACAATTTCGCTTCGTCCGCCTGAATTTCTGCCGCAATCTCTGGATCACTGAGATGCGCCATGCACGCTTTTTGCGCCGCCCAATCCGGAAACCACATCTCTGTGATGACATCAAACGGCGGATTAGGCGTCGACAGCCGTGCGGGATCTAAATACCGCCGAGTATACGATACCGCGAACCCGGCCAAGACTCGCTCGCCAATTTTTCGATGATGGGCTTCGTAGTAATCCCTAAATGTCGCCAAATCCAGATCTTTTCGACGCTTCAAAAACACAACTTGTTTAATCATCTTTCATTTTTTCCTTGCGTTGTCATCCAATTTATTCGTGTCCTCAACCCGGGTCCCGGCGGCGCCTGCGCTTCCGTGTCTTCGACCCGTCTCAACTCGGTTACAGACTCAGGCGCGATGATTCTTCCGCCACCATTAAGGCTGAACTGTCCCAAGCCCGCAAGCCCAAAATCCTCGAGCTTCATCGCATCACGGTGTCAAGCGATGATCTAACCCGCGCTCAATCATGATCCCTTTGAACCATCTCGGCGCCGCAGAATATTGGATGACCCAACAAGCCCATGTGCGGTAGAGTGCAGACGAGAGACTGATTTCAAACGTTGAGCACGCCTCAGGAGCACATCATCGAACCGACAGCCGCCAACACACATCAACCCGCCAGCGGTCAAAAAGCCATTGGATTTTGGCGCGGCTGGTCTTTAGTCGTTGGCGGTACCATCGGTTCGGGCATCTTTATGTTACCCGCCCTGCTCGCGCCGTTTGGGCTGATGGGTATCCTGGGTTGGGTCATCGCAGGCGCGGGCGCCTTAGTCCTATCGCTGATGCTGTCAGATCTGGCTCGAACGCTGCCTGTCATTGGCGGGCCCTATGCTTACGCACGCGCCGGCATGGGTGACTTCATCGGGTTTTGGATTGGCTGGGGTTACTGGATCGCCCTTTGGGCTGCAACCGCTGCGATTGCGGTTGCGTGCGTTGGCTATCTGTCATTCTTCTTTCCGGTGCTCGCATCCAGCGGTCTTGTCTCCGCCGCGGCGACGCTCGTTTTGATCTGGACTTTAGTTTTGATCAACTGTCAGTCCATTGCCGCGTCCGGTAATGTTCAACTGCTCACCACGATTCTTAAAATCCTGCCCTTACTGTTGGTGGGCGGCTTGGGCTTATCGATGGGGTCGAGTGAGAATATCCCAGCTCTGAACCCCTCCGGCGGATCTTACTTTGCGGTTATCGCAACCAGTGTGACGCTGGTCATGTGGGCCTTTGTGGGTTTAGAGAGCGGGACGGTACCGGCTGCCGATATGAAGGATCCCGAGCGTTTGATACCCAAAATTTTAATTACCGGCACTTTAACGGTTCTTGCGGTTTATTTAATTGCGTATTTGGGCGTTGTCTTGCTCTTACCAGCGGCCACACTCGCGACCTCTAATGCCCCATTCGCAGACGCCTCGGTTTTGGTACTCGGCCAATCGGGGGCGAGCGTGATCGCCGCCGGCGCTATCATGGCAACCCTTGGCGCACTCAACACCCAAATCCTAATATCCGGTCAGCTTGTTCGCGCCATTTCATTGGATAGACTTTTTCCTGGACGACTCGATCAACTCAATAAAGGCGGCACGCCCGCTAAAGCCATGATGGTCTCCGGCATTTTGGCAAGTATTTTAGTTGTTATGAACTACCAGAAGGGGCTCGTCGAAGCCTTTAACATGATGATCTTATTATCGACCCTGACCACCTTGATCCCACTCGCCTTCGCAGCGGTGACCGCCATGATTCTCTTTCGAGGCCAGCCAGGGAGTCGGAAAAAACTGATCACTGCGGGCCTTGCGTTTTCCTACGCCCTGCTTGTAATCATCGGCGCCGGGCAAGAAACCGTTTATTTCGGCTTCATTTTACTGGTTGCGGCCATGCCCTGTTATGCTTTTTTAAAACGGGATCCTAAACTCGTCGAGCCTTCCTGATCCTAATGTGTGGCGCTCAAATGATTCAATCGCCGTATAGCCTTCGGGCGAGTCAAGACAAGACCTTATGACGTCACCTCTATGAAAATCGCGATTATCGGCGCCGGTTTGTCCAGCGCAACGCTGTGTCAAAGCTTGAAGGCACTCGGCACTTTAACGATCTTCGAGAAATCGCGGGGCGTTGGCGGCCGAATGGCGACCCGTCAAGGCATTGACGCTGCTTGGGATCACGGTGCGCCCTGCTTCATTGCCCGAGACGGCGGCTTCAAACAATTTTTGCAGCCCTTCCTAGCGGATCAAACTCTCACTGAGTGGCACCCAAAAATGACCACGCTCGGTCTTAACCAAAAGCCCTATAAACGTGCGTGGTTCGAGCCTCACTATGTTGGGCAACCGACCATGAATCAATGGATCAAACCACTCTTTGCTGGACATGCTGTCGAAACCCAATGCGAAATCGAATCGATTTATGGTGCGCCCGGTCAGTGGTTTCTTGCCAGCGTCGACCGTGCGCATGGCCCTTTCGATTGGGTGCTGTCGAGCGCCCCGATCGGGCAGACGCAAACGCTCTTTGCCGACTTCAACTTTTCCCTTACCGCGCGCTACCAGCCTGGATTTACGTTATTGTGCCAAATGCCTTATAGCCCCAGCTGGGATCGAGCGGTCTGCCAAGATGCGGTTGTTGCGGAGATGATACGCTCTGGACGTCGTCCGGGCCGACGCCCAGCCAATACCCTTGTCGTGCATGCCCAAGATCAGTGGGCGAGCGAGCAGATCGCATCAGCGCCGGCAATCGTTGAGCAAACGTTACGGTGCGCGGCCGAGGCCCTTTTAAATACGGAATTTGACAGTGCAAAACTTCATCGCTGGCGCTCCGCAAAGGTCATCGAAGCTGCCGCCACCACCCATTGGCTCAACCCCGCGCGCCAACTCGGCGCGTGTGGCGATTGGGGCGGAACGCAAGGCGTAGAATCGGCCTTTCTCTCGGGTAAAGCCCTCGGTGAAGCCCTCGCGAAGACCCTCATCACGCTTCCAAAATAAGCAAGCGGATGCGCCGCGACGGCCATCGAATCCCCATCACTCCAACTGCGTGGCGCCTTCAGGGACTCGGCCACGCCTCAACCACATCACGAACGGTAATTGTTCCTAAGAAAGGATGCGTTGTTCGAGCTTAATTTGATCCGCTGCGAAATTGCGAATGCCTTCTGCAAGCTTTTCGGTCGCCATAGCATCATCATTCATCGACCATCGAAAGCCGGCTTCATTCATTTCAACTTGAGGGCGCTCAGAATCCATTGAAGGCTCGAGTTGCCGGGACAGCGGACCCGAATCAGTGGCCAGGGCGTTTAAAAGCTCCGGACTGATCGTCAGTCGGTCACAACCTGCCAAGGCCTCAATTTCGCCCAGGTTCCTGAAACTTGCGCCCATGACAACCGTTGGGTAATGGTTAGCTTTATAGTATTTGTAAATTTCTTGCACTGAGGCGACACCGGGGTCACTGTTCGCGGTGTAGTCAATGCCGGTCTTGGCCTTGTGCCAATCAAGGATCCTGCCAACAAAAGGTGAGATGAGATAGACCCCCGCATCGGCGCATGCAGCTGCCTGGGCAAAGCCAAAGAGCAGCGTTAAATTGCATTGAATGCCATCGCGTTCGAGGGCTCGTGCCGCATTGATCCCCTCCCAAGTACTCGCGATTTTGACTAAGATTCGATCCGATGCAATCCCCATTCGGTCGTAGCGTTCGATCATCGTTTTAGCCTGGGCAATGGTCGCGTCGGTTTGAAATGACAAGCGCGCATCCACCTCCGAGGACACCCGGCCCGGGATGAGTTTCAGAATCTCACAACCGATATCGACGGCAAACTGCAAGCAAGCCGCTTGCACGCCGGGCACGCCACCAACGTTTCTCGCGGTTGCTCTTGCCGCGGCGAGGGTTGACTCGTAAGCGGGCAAACTCGCCGCTTTCAGCAGCAGCGAGGGATTGGTCGTCGCATCCATCGGCTGATACCGCTCGATCGCTTCAATATCGCCGGTATCGGCCACAACATCGGTCATCGTTTTCAATTGTTCTAATTTATTCACTCGCCGCTCCTCAATCTCACCCCGATTAACCCTTTCCAATCCGCAAGCCACGCTTGCAAGCAATTGATCCTCTGACGCGAGCGCGGGCGCCCATCGCCGCTCGCGATCTGCTGTGCAACTCGTTAATTCTTGTCGCGGACGTAAAACGGTAGATTGGCATGGCCCACACCACCGGCGCCATCCGACACCTCGACAAACAGTCGATAGGCACCGGGTTCAGCTGGCATTAAAACAGCGACTTTTGCGTTGTTCGCCACCTTGATTAAATTCGGCACCGGCGCTGGCGCTACTTCCGGATCACCACCAACTTCCTTGGCTTGACTCTCCGGCCGGACGGTCCAGCGATAGGTTAAGCCTTCGTTTTCAGCATCCAACGCCACGACCTCCGCTGGTAACCACGTCCCCGTCTCGGCCACGACATTGTCATGCGCTGTTTGTCCAGCTAATCGGATCGAACGAACCTTTGGGGCTCGATTGCTTGGCCAGGCACCCTGCCAAATATACTGCAGGGCATCAGCCGCTTCAGTTCGGTCACCGGTTTCCGTTAACGTCCCATACCAGGTGGGGGTTCGTTCCTGCTTTTGTCCCCAAAGAAACGCATAGGCGCCAATAATGCGACCCGGGTTGGCTTTAATCACTTGCTCATAGCCTGCGACATATTGCGCCGCCTTCTCAGCGCTCGTTAATTCGATCGGCGCCTGCCAGTGAGTGCTCGGCACTTCCCAATGGCCAATGGTGCCCCACTCAGTCACCATGAGCGGTTCCGTTAATCCCAGTTTATCCATTGCTTGATCTAAGCCCATGATGCCGCCGTAGACTTGCGTACTGTAAAAATCCAAGGCCGGCGCGCGGGTACGCAGCAGCTCAACATCCTGAGCCGCTAACCCTGCCAGAGCCGTGGTCACAGGATGATAGGGGTCGACCTCATGAATCATCTCCGCAATCTCATTCACCGCATCCCAAACTTTTGGATTATTTGCTTCGAGATTCAACTCATTACCAAGAATCCAAGTCAACAAAGCTGGATGGTTCTTAAATCGTTCAACTTGCTGCCGAAAACGTTGTAGCTGCGCTGCAACCGCCCTTTGATCATTGTAATCAAAGCCAAGTCGCTCACGACCCACATCGAGACACAGCGAAACGGTCAATCCCAGCGCGTGCGCATCGTCCAAAATCTGACCATCACCCACATGCCAAGTCCTAATCGAGTTCGCCCCATGCGCCTTCAAACTTGATAAAGCGCCCGCGACCGCGCCGGCACCATTCGGGCGATAGGGCTGTCCCCCTCGGTGCAGTTGATAGGCGCCTGGCGCGCCCACAATTTCAACTAAAATGGGACCCCCCTGCGCGGAGCAGCCCATCATACTCAGACAAAGCAGCATTAAAGGACTGAAAAATGGTCTAATCACGGGCTTCGCGTCTTGGCGTTCATCGCTTGTCGAACGCAGACGCGGCGTCCAGTTGCGAATCAGGCAGCGCAAAAAAGTCAATTGACCCGTCTCGGACCGGTTGAGGCACGCGTCACGACATGACACGCAAAGGCGCGCTCGGCCAGATCAACGGACTCACCTCGAAGTTTCTGAATCAATAATCCCGTCAGCGCTTCGGCCATTTCAACAATCGGCTGACGAACGGTTGTCAAAGGCGGCCAGATTCTGGAGGCAATCGGCGTATCGTCAAAGCCAACCACCGAGAGATCCTCAGGAATTCGCAAGCCGCGTTCTCGCGCCTCAAAAATCGTACCTGCCGCCATGTCATCATTGCTCGCGATAATGGCAGAGGGTGGCGACCTGAGGTCAAGCAAGGCCCGGGTGGCGGATCTTCCTGATTCAAAACTAAACTGGCCATCTTGAACATACTCACGATGGTATTCGATTGCATTGGCCTTTAGCGCGCGCAAGTAGCCTTCAAACCGATGCGCTGTCGCCGCGTGGATGGGGTCGCCCTTTATAAAGCCAAGCTGCTGATGCCCTTGATCAATCAAAAACTGCGTTACATCGAAACTGGCCTGCTCATCGTTACAATGAATGCTCAGTTCATCAGCAAGCGGCATTCGGGGGGCAATTCGAGCGAACGGAATGTCCAGATCCGTTAACAAACGTTGTATCGAGGTGAAGTCGCCAATCGGCGCAGGTAGCACGACCCCATCGAGCCGAGATTGTGACACAAAGCGACGAACATCTTGGATCAGATCCGGGTTCGGTAACGTCAGCGGCAACAACAGCAGCGTATAGCCGCCGGCCTCACACGCTTTAAGGGCGCCGTTCAAAACTTTCTGGACATAGCTGAATTCATTTGGATTTTCGTATATCAGGCCAATGACATAAAAGCGCTTGCCGGACAGCACCCGGGCAGCCGTGTTCGGGCGGTACTGGAGGTCGTTAATCGCGGCGAGCACTTTTGCTCGAGTGCTTGCCCGTACATTGATTTCGGCGTTCACGACTCGCGAAACCGTTTTGATCGATACCCCGGCTTGCTTCGCGACATCGAAGATGGTGGGCGCTTTTACCTTTTGAGTTGCTAGCGCTTGATCCTGATCGGTCATGGATTATGTCATTTGATTGATAAGTTATGATGGTCTTGTCGCAGCAAGCCGCCAAGTGTGGCTAAAGCCCGCAATAATCGCATTCAAACACGTTTCCATGCCCAAACGAAGCCGCTCTCGGTCAACTTGCTAAAACCGGATTTTAACCAGACCCTATAGCGCGATAAGGGCTATGACCTTGTCCTAACCGCCCCTTGCGCTACGCCTTACGCCGCACCTTTAACTGCGCCAAGACTCAATGCACCAAGACAAAAACCGCCGGCAAGACAGCCTTCAACCAGGCCCCGATTGACGACCGGGCATCTTGAGCCTGACAACGCTGTCATTATTCCATTCTTAGTTGCACGGGGTCAATCTAGCGTCGCAATCTCGCGGCCTATCAAACAAGCGATACTCAGCTTGACTCGGTGACGCCCACATCATGACGCAGGTCGATGCTGAGCGCCTCACGCCGGACGCGGTTTCAAGAACTGGGCTGGCAGCTTTGCCGCCGGCGGGTCTAACGCGCCTGCCAGTCCTCCACTCGCTCGATCACGTGAAAGAATCAAAAGGCTATCGCCTTCATGAACGCTCGTCTCAGTAAAATGGGCAATTGCTCCTAAAAGATAGCCGTTTCGGCGCATTTTGGATTGACACTCCGAGCAGCCTGACCCGATAGTGCATTAAGACAAAGGAAACCCGCGACCTCACCAAGTTACTTCAACCATTACGACGCGATCTTTCGGATTCATCACCATCTGCCAAATCAGGTTGGAACCCATCCCGAAGACACTCGATCGAATGGTTTACTCACAAAATTGGGACAAGCCAGGCGACACGGCAATGCGAAATTTAAAACTGACAAACCCCAACATCCAACCTGAATTCGGCGGATTCGTGACCTTTGCTGGCGAACGCTACTATCAAATCTGCGATGTGGATGATCTGGCCCCGTTTTTCGTGAGTCTGGCCGCCAGAGGGGATCATTGGCTGTTTATCTCATCTTCATCGGGATTGACCGCCGGTCGCGGTGCACCAGAATATGCTTTATTTCCTTATGTGCCGGTTGATCGAATTCATGAAAGTCATCAACACACCGGCGCCCTCACCCACATCAAAGTACACAGTGGCGGTCAAACCCAAATTTGGTCACCCTTTTTTCATCAAAAGCCTTGGAAAGGCCGTTGTACTCGCAATTTGTATAAGAATACGCTCGGCACCAAAATTTGCTTTGAAGAAGTTCACCATGAGCACCAGCTCACCTACCGATTGACTTGGTCAACCAGCGAAGCCTATGGTTTCGTTGCAAGCGGCGAACTCCTAAATCATGGTCAGGCCCCAATCGAGTTGTCGCTGCTCACCGGGCTGCAGAATATTTTGCCTGCCAATACGCCCCGAGCCATTCAGGAATCGTCAAGCAATTTGGTTGATGCTTACAAACGCAGCGAACTGGATACCGAAACAGGTCTCGGACTGTATACCCTGTACTCCGCCATCTCCGACCGGGCACAAGCTAACGAATCGCTCAGAGCCAATACCGCTTTTTGTCTGGGTCTTGATCAGGGGCAAACCCTGATTTCGAACGAACAGCTCCAACAATTTTTGATGAATGAGCGACTCAGCGCTGCCTCCGAAACGAAAGGCGTGCGCGGCCTGCACCTCACCCAAGCTCGCTTCACGCTCGCAACAAACCAAGATCAGTCCTGGGATCTGGTGGCCGACACCCAAAGCTCGCAGAGCCAAATCATTGCCTTGAAAGCCGCCTTACGAGACCGCGCTGCTCTGCGGCAAATGATTCATCAGGACGTCGAACTCGGAAACCGTGCGTTAGCCCGTCTGGTTGCTGGTAGCGATGGCCTGCAGGCATCCGGTGAAGAAGCCGTGACCGTACACCATTACGCGAATGTGTTGTTCAACATCATGCGGGGCGGCACCTTTATCGACCATGGCTTAATTACCAAAACCGATTTTCTAAATTCGGTTGAAATCTTCAATCGCGCCCTCCGCCCACAAGCCGAGCAGGCCTTACAAGACCTCCCAGCTCAATTTCAGCGCAGGGCTTTGATGGCAGTCATCAAAGCAAGGCAGTCACCACAACTCGAGCGGCTTGCCCAAGAATATTTACCCATAAGCTTCGGACGACGACATGGTGACCCGTCCAGACCTTGGAATCATTTTGAGATTAAGCTCAAAGACAGCGATGGCCGACGATTACTGGCTTATGAAGGGAACTGGCGAGACATTTTTCAAAATTGGGAAGCCTTAAGCCTCAGTTACCCCGATTTCATTCCAAGCATGATTGCAAAGTTTGTCAACGCCTCCACCATCGATGGTTACAATCCTTACCGCGTGACCCAAGACGGGATCGATTGGGAAATCGAAGACTTAGAGGACCCCTGGAGTTATATCGGCTACTGGGGCGATCATCAAATCATCTATTTATTGAAATTTCTGGAACTCTCAGAGGCCTTCTTCCCTGGCCTTTTGACCGAACTCATGGCCCAGCCTCTATTCAGCTATGCGAATGTGCCTTACCGTCTCAAACCCTTCGATGAGATTGTAAAAGACCCCAAAAACACCGTCTTGTATGATGAGGCTTTGGCCAAGCAGATTGACCTCAGGGTCTCGGAAGTCGGCGCAGATGGCAAATTAATTTTGACCCAAGACCATACGGTGTATCAGGTCACGTTGCTCGAAAAGCTGCTTGTACCGATGCTCAGTAAACTGTCAAACTTGGTTGTGGGCGGCGGCATCTGGCTCAACACCCAACGGCCAGAATGGAATGATGGTAATAACGCGCTGGTCGGCTCTGGCGTGTCCTTTGTCACGTTGTGCTATCTGCAGCGCTATAACCAGTTTTTGAAAACAATTCTGGCAAGCTGCCCTCAACAAATTGATCTAACCGAAGCCGTGGGTGTTTGGCTTGCCAGCACCAATAGAATTCTGAAAGACATCCTCGACCGCAATCAAGATAAGCCTATCAGTCCGCAATTGCGATTCGAGGGTCTCAAAGCGCTTGGGCAGGCCGCAAGCGTGTATAGGGCTGAAGTCTACCAAGCCAAAACGCTCGAAAAGAACGTCTTTGAAAAGTCCTCGATCGACGCGCTCATCGATTCTGCGTCAACGTTATTCGAGCGCACCATCACCGAGAATCAACGCGATGACGGGCTATTCCAAACCTATAACTTACTAAAGACTGAAAATGGGGCAACCTCGATTTCCCATTTATATCCGATGCTCGAGGGACAAGTCGCCATATTAAGCGCCAAAACGCTCACCCCTTCTGAGTCAATCAAAGTCCTGGACGCGTTATTTTTGAGCGACATCTACCGACCGGATCAAGAAACGTTTATGTTGTACCCGGATCGGGCCTTAACTGATTTTCTTGATAAAAACCGATTCCCGGCAGCTTCTGTTGACGACAATGACCTGATTCAAAAAATGCTCGCAGCAGATGATCAGCGACTGCTGATCAAAGACCCTAATGGCGATCTACGGTTTCATCCGGACTGCACCAATATCGATGCCCTAAACGAGCGACTGAGCATTGTCATCAAGGACTATGCGCTAGAGCATCCGCAAAGCGCGCTTGATGCGATGCAAGGCCTATTTGAAAGCGTCTTCAATCACCACGCTTTCACTGGCCGATCTGGCGGTATGTTTGGTTTTGAAGGCTTAGGTTGCATCTACTGGCATATGGTTGCGAAATTGCTGCTTGCGGTTCAAGAAACGTATTTTGCCGCGGTTGATGCTGACGCTGATGCCGATCTGCTGAGTCAGCTGGCCGACCACTACTACCGCGTTCGAGCCGGATTCGGATTTAACAAGAGCCCTCAAGCGTTTGGCGCCTTTCCAACTGATCCCTATTCGCACACGCCAAAACATGCCGGCGCTCAACAACCTGGCATGACCGGTCAAGTCAAAGAAGAAGTGCTAACCCGATTTGGCGAACTGGGACTGCGCATTCAAAACGGTCGCGCGACGTTTGACCCAAGGCTGCTCATGCGCACAGCCTTCACCGATCAGGCAATGACCTTTGAATATTTGAACGCAAACGATCAATGGCAAACGCTTTTACTTCCTAAAAATGCCCTAGGCTTCACTTGGTGCCAGGTCCCAATCGTTTATGAACTGACCGATCATGAATTCAGTATCGATGTAACGGATGCCGAGGGCCGCGTCGTGACCGTCCCTGGCCAGAGCTTACCTGACCCAGTCAGCAGCCAACTAATGAGTCGCTCAAACGCGATCGCTCAAGTTAAGGTTTCGGTACCTCAAAAAGCCCTGCTGTCCTAAATCCACCGCACTGCAGGCACCACGGCTTTAAATAATCACGATTCGGCTATTCAACTCCCTTATAATCGTGCCCTCTTAGAAGGACTCGCATCGTGGAACTGACCGAACTGATCTCACTGTCACTCTTTGCAACGGTTGCTGCTTTTACACCCGGGCCTAACAACCTCTTGCTCGCCGCCTCAAGTGCCAACTTTGGCTTCCGCGCAACCTGGCCCCATATGGCAGGTGTCATCATTGGCTTTACCCTATTGGTTGCCATTGCGGCCTTTGGCCTAGGGTGGCTGCTGACC
>ENA-UOXV01004749-UOXV01004749.1-marine-metagenome-genome-assembly--contig:-NODE-4749-length-15361-cov-5.402914_pt1 | contig 15361 bp, 7 predicted proteins | sample MGYA00238165_ERZ766961 | MGnify/ENA primary metagenome ERZ766961 (study PRJEB28924, sample SAMN03173240) | marine metagenome | biome: Marine; feature: Water; material: Subsurface seawater | place: North... | reverse complement strand
CATGATGACACCGAACCGACCCAAGCCACGTGACCGTCGGGACGCACCAGCACCGCACCCGCCTCACCCACACCCGCGTCCACCAACGCATCCCTCCAAACACCCTCCGTGTCCACCCCACGCACGGTCCACGTGTCGTCCACATCATCCTCAACGTCCTCAGCAGACAACGACCCGGCAGAACACGATACCACGCACAGCCGAACCGCCACGCCGGGGGGCGCCGCCGACCTCAGAGCCCGAGCCAACCCAACCGCTTCACTCATACCCGCCTCACGTCCCGGCACGTGAACGATGAGCGCGAACACCACGGGCGCACTTTTACCAAGGTCCACAGTCTCGCCGGGTCTGCGCCCCTTGCGAACCACGCGGTTGAAGTCGCCGTCCGGGCCGTCCCAGAGCCTCGGCTCGCTCACGTCCAAAGTAGTCACCACACCGCACGATTCACCCCCGTTAGTAGTGCTGTGGTCAATGACGTTGAGCCACGCGTGTGGGACCCGGGCACCGAGCACGAGCGCGTTGGGCGGGTGCAGCGGCGCGGAGGTACCCACGACCCCGGCGTCCGTCGTGGACGCTCTGGACGTCACCGTAGGTCCACCCGCGTTCTCATCGTACCCGAAGCCGAGGTCCTCCACGGGGAACTGCAGTCGCAACGTGCCTTTGACGTCGGCGCACATCTCTTTCACGGCGGCGCGACGCGCGGCACCCACGGGGTTGTTACCCAGGAGTAAATCCCCGCACTGCGCGCGTCCCACCGCCAGACCGAGCGACAGGACCGACCCCGCGAGGTTAGTGCCGAATCCCGGGATCGAAGGCGCGAACCCGGCGATGTCGGACAAAAGGTTCGCCGCGGCTGGAGGTAGACCCAGCGCGGTGGGTATCTTGAGCACCTGGTGAAAGTTCGCGACGCTCAGGCGCGTGTTACCCACCGCCACCGGTCGACGTTCGCGTTCGTACGACCCCATCAGGCGCGTGAGGACGTCGTCGGGATCGATCGACGAAGATGATGAAGTCGTCTCCCCCGACTTCAACGACTTCATCGCGTTCGCGGTGGCTATTCTCCACGCCAACGCGTGCGCGTCTTGGACCCCGGTGTTCATCCCGAACCCACCCGCGGGCGGGAACCTGTGCGCGGCGTCACCACACAGCACCACCCTCCCGTTTCCCGTCACGAAAGAGTCCGCCACCTCCGCCGACATCGTCCACGACCGGGCGCTCCTCACCTCCAAATCACCCAATCCGTCCCCCTTCGTTCCCCTCCCACACGCCGCGCGTTCGATCAGCGCCTTGAGCACGTCCGGCGAAAAGTCCTTCTCGAGGCTCTGGTGCGGGGGAAAGAAGGGAACCTGCGCCACAAACTCCCCGGTCCTTAAGTCGTGCGCAACGATGACCGCGACGACGTCGGGATTGAAAACGAAATATAACATCGCCGCCCGACCTTCATTCCGTAGTCTACTCGCCAATTCCTTGGACGTGAAGTGCACGTTGACGAGGTGCTGCATGGCCGGCGTGCCAGTCATCGGGATGTTCACTAACTGTCGCACGGTGGAGTCGGCGCCGTCCGCGGCGACTATTTGCTCACACGCGACGCGCACCGTGGAATCTGTCGGGTCCGACGCACGCACGAACCCTTTACTCTCCAACACAGCCGTGACCTTTCCGCCGTTGGTATCTGATGTGCCACCTAGGTCGATGCTGAGTAGGTTCGCGCTGGTGATGAACCCGTCGCGGCCGCGCGGGTGCAGCGCGTACGCCCGCTGCAGCAGCGCGGGCACAAGTTTGTGCTGCCCGAAGTGCGCCACCGAAGCCGGGCTCATCGATGATGAGTCGGTACGGTCGCCGTCGACGGAACCCACGCGTCGTGGGTTCGATTCCTCTGTGGGTCCGTCGTGGAAGTGGTCCACGCGGCCGAGTTCCACGCCGCCGACCATGTTGGTGCAGTACACGAACCGCCGCCAGTCCTCAAGCGGCGGCTGCGACCGAGCGATGGACCCGCCGAGTCCCATGAGCGGCCGGAAGATCTCCATGCTGCGGTTGTTGACGAAGTGCGCCTGCGGGTGCATCGTCGGCCGTGCGCGTCGTTCGCACACCAGATGGTCGATCCCGAACCGCGATAGCAGCGCGGAGAGGGTCAGGCCCGTCGGTCCGGCGCCGACGATGAGCACCGGGACGGAAACGTCCGCCGGGGATGAGGCGTCATCGGCGCGGGACGATGAGGTGGACGCACGTGTCGACGCCGATACGTCGTATGGGCAATTAGGCCGAGGGGCGGGCGAACCGAGCCGTGGGTTGGTCCGAGGCCGCGACCCGAGCCTGGCGAGGGATCGGACCAGTCGACTCATCGACCCAGCCTCCCCCCGCGCCCCTTACTGTGCGCGACGGTACGTGGTGACAACGAGGTTCTGTTTATTTCAACGTGACAGCGGAAATTCTAAATCGCGAGGCCGAACACGGAGACTATGCAGTACATGGTCTTGTTTTCCCACCGCACCGTCCTGCTGCCGTCCGTCTCCGTATCCCAGTAGCAGCTGCTGGCGGTGTGCAGACCCGCGCCCGTGCGCTGCATGATCACGCACGTCACCACGTACTTGAATGGCTTCCCCAGTGAGGTCAGCCGTCTGACGCACGTGGCGACCACATCGTTCGTCCACTGGCCCACCAAGGGATGGGAGTAGTCCTGGCTCTGGAGGACGCCGTCGACGGTCTCCTTGATGATGTCGTTGACGTCGTCGGGGACGAACACCGCCTTAAGATGGAGGATGGGATGGATTTTGGTTAGACCCATGGGAAGAGTCGAGGCTGGGGTGTTTTTCAAAGCCAAAGCCAAAACGGGTGCGAGCAGATGGTCGGGGTCGAAGGACGGGGTTCCACGCACCTCGTCGACATCCTTCTTCTCCGCCTCGGTCATGGTCACCCTCTCTCTCTGTCTATGTCCTCTGACGCGTGAGCCGCCGTGCGATGCTCCCCGCTGTCCGAGAGGCGCTCCCCCGCGCCTTGAGCTCTGCGCTTGAAATTTGAAGAAGCCGGCTTTTGGCAGTTGGTTTTTTGGCTGTGGCGAGCGAGCGGGCTGAAGATATGCCGATGGATGTGAGTGACGCGCCGCGCCACTTTGGGCGACGGGCACGGATGGGACGCGCGTTATCGGCCGTCCGCGGCTTCACGAATGCGCTCGGCGCCGCGCGCGACACGCTCCTCCCCCGCGCCGCCGCGCCGATCCGATCCCTCGGCACCGCGCGCGCCTTCACCACCCACGCGGGGCGCGGAACCCTACCCTGGACCACACGGGTCGATGACGTTCTCATCGCACTCAAGTCCACCGCGGTCCAGAATCTTCTTCATCGTCCCCAGGGCGTATTCACCAAGGGCTTCGCCGCGGAGGCTGGCTCCCTGAAGGTGTACAAACCCACCAGCCCAGGCCAGCGCGGCCGCATCACCACCACCCGAGATCACCTCTGGAAGGGCAAGCCGTTCAAAGCGCTCACCGTCGGCCTACGGAAGAAGGGCGGGCGGAACAACCAAGGTAGGATATCAGTCTGGCACAAGGGCGGCGGGCACAAGCAACTGTACCGCGTCATCGACATGAAGCGACGCGCCACCACCGCCGCAGGGACCGTGCGAAGGATCGAGTACGACCCCAACCGATCCACAAGAATCGCCCTCGTCGGTGAGTCTATTTTTATTTTCACACATGGGCAATTAGACTGACGGCGTGTGTTTTGTTTACAGATTTCCTCGACGACGCCAAGGGTACCAAACCGTCCTACGTCCTCGCCGCGGAAGGCATGCGCGCGGGGAGCACGATCGTCGCGTCCACCGACGGCGGCGTCGACATCCGACCCGGGAACGCCATGCCCCTGAAGGAGATCCCGGTCGGCACCAACGTCCACAACATCGAGCTGCGACCCGGCCAAGGGGGCAAGATGGTACGAGCCGCGGGAACCTCCGCGGTGCTGGTCAAGAAAGGAGAGGATGGGTACGCCACCGTACGGTTACCCTCGGGGGAACAGAGGCTGGTGCTGCTGGCGTGCATGGCGACGATCGGGACGCTGTCCAACGCGCAGCACGCGAACAGGGTGCTCGGTAAGGCTGGAGCGGTGAGGTGGCTCGGCGTCAGGCCCACCACGCGGGGGGTGGCTATGAACCCCATCGATCACCCGCACGGAGGCGGCGAGGGGCGAACGAGTGGGGGCAGGCCGAGCGTGACGCCGTGGGGGGTGCACACCAAGGGGCACCGGACACGGAACAGCAAGCGGACGGATAACATGAGGGTCGCGCGCAGGCCCACGGGCAAGGGAAAGAAGCGATGATGACTCATCTTTAAATTGTGGTCTTTATCATAAATTAACGTCACTCGACAGTCTCAATAGGGTGCGTTGACCCGCGCGTCGACGCCGCTCGTCTTCGCCCAGGACAGCTCCGACATGTCCCCGATCCGCCTCGGCGGCCTGAAGTGAAAGTACAAAAACACCGCACTGCAACCGGCGCACAACAAACCCACCGCGAGGTACGCCGCGCCCAAAAACGCATTCTTACCGCCGAGAAACGAAGATGTCGAGAGCACTAAACTCTTTCGACCGTCGAATTTGTACGTGTTGTACCTGTTGTCCACGCCGACGCGGACCGTGGACCCCGCGGGTATGTCGCGCTCGATGCGGCCCCAGAGCTTACGAAACTTGGGCAGCGCGGCGGTTCGCATCCACACGATGAAGTGCTCGTCCGTGCCCACACTTCCGTCGATGGTACCGCCGCCCCGGGTCGACGCGTCCGTGTTCATGTTTTTTGGTTCGTACTTCGCAAACTTGAACTTCGCGTCCGACTTCCACGCGATGTCCGTCGAATTCACCGGGACATCCACGCCGTCCACTTCGAACGCGTACGTGTCGTTGAACAGCGACCAGGCCATCAGCCCGCACGGGTTCACTCTGGATTTCTCACCGGTCGTAGCGTTGAGAACCTCCAACCGGGGGTCGCAAAACGTGTTGGCGGGATCTTTCCCCGCGAGTTGTTCGTCGCTTCTGCTCTTGACGAACCGTCTGTGGTTCTGTAGGTAGTTGGTCATCTCGTAGTACACGTACACCGGCGCCTTCATCGTCTGTTTCACCTCCAGCGTCAACTCGCATTGTGTCCCGGCGCCGTCTTCGCTGAGTTTCCTGGTTTCCTCGGCGGCTGTCGGGAAGAATCCGTCGCGACAAGATGGTTCGTCGTCGTACCGTCTTCGGACCTCTTGGACCGAGTTGGACGCGCCGAGGCACACGGCGCCGAGTGGGATGAACACCACCGCGACGGCGAATAACATCCCGGACACCTGCGTTTCGTGTGGAAGGGGATGGACGACGACGCGCGTGTCAATGGGTGGTGGGAGGTGGAGAGGTGGGAACGCGCGGACGGGTTTGGGATGGGGGCGGTGGAAACGTAGGGACGCGGGTGAGATCGGCGGTTGGTCCGGCGATGGACCGGACGGTCCGCGTCGCTTTCATCGCGTGGGCGACGAGGGATGGACGTACCGCCATCGGGGTGAGCGTCGGGCGCCATGCGGGCAGCTGCTGCTGCGTGAAGCGCGAGTCTGCGGAGGCGGAGATGGGGCGGGGGAGACGGGTGGGTGTGAGGGGCTCGGTCTTCGGCGCGGGTCTCTTCGGCGCGCGTCGGGACGTCGGGGCGGGATCGACGCGCGACCGTGGGGTGGCGATCGACGAACAGGGACGTATGGACGGGCGTGGGGCGCTCACTCTTCGGCTCCTGCTTCCCCATCTCGCTCCTATGTAGCGTGCCGAGCCGCTACGGGTTGTGATGATGTGAAGACCAAACGCTGGCGCCGTCCGAGAAAAACTGTTGGTCGATTTTGGAATATTCACGCCAGACGACGACGGCGCGGCGCCCGAACGATGACGTCACGATGGGCACAGGCGATTAAGTACTTAAACAACGTTGTTACTGATCAGAGCACCCAATGCGTGTCGTCGCCCGCCGCCCCGAACGTCTCGGCGGTCACGTTGCTCTCCGCGAACATGGCGCTGTCGAATCCCCGGCTGAACGTTCCGGGTAGTTGCCGGCGACGCATCTGGTTATCCCACGAAGCCTTCCACGCGTTCGCCCCGCCCTTCACCGTGACCACGTGCGTGAACCCGCGCTCGGTCAGCAACCGCGCGGCGTGTACGGCGCGCGTACCCCCGTCGCCGTCCATGACCAGGAGCTTGGCGCCGGCTGCGTCGATGTCGCAGCCGCATCCCGCCACTACCGCGTTGACGAACGCGGCCGCATCGAACGGTTCCTGCTTATACACCTTCTTACCTACCGCGGAGTCGTAGACGCGGGACGCGTGGATCAATGGAACCGCGCGTACCCTGTCCCCGACGGAGTGGCCCGGCCGCGGCGGATCTGGAACCTGTGAACAAAACACGACATTATCATTATAATTGCCCATACGATGATTAAAATAAACTCACCTTGCCCTCAAAGTCGATCTCCGACGACGCGCGGACGTCGAGCGCGACGTACCCGTGTTCCCACAGCACGCGCGCCTCCTCGGTGTCCGCGGGGTCGTGGCTCGTTGGGTACTTGCGAAGCACCGACGTTGCGAACGTCTCGTCGTCGTACAGCCCGGTGGATGCGCCGGTCTTGACCGAGACGCCGCGAATCTGATGGTCACGGGATGCGTTTCTTGGCCTTGCCGTTATCCCTCCGGCGCTTCGTCGCGCGTGGGTGTGGCCGCATGGGACGCGGCACGTCGTGGGGTTCGACATCGTTCCGATCATCGTGGCGTATATCGGCGCGGATGCCTTCGAGTACGCACGCGGGACGTGTGAACGCGCGGTACTAGTGTGCGTGCGACGCCCGTGTGTGACAAATACATCGCGGTGTGTCATCATGCATGCTGACGAAGCTACTCGTAATCTATAGGCTCGGCTAAAAGTCGACACATCCGTCACCACGCCTCCACAACGTACCGTCCACTCGCCTCCATCCGGCGCAGGTACACACCCGCGTCGTCCCTCGACATCCGACCGCACGCCTCCACCACCTGACTCAACGTATCCCGAACGTCCTGAGGCATCGACGCGCTGCTCCCCGCCACGTACACAGCCGCGCCGGCCTCCAACATGTTCCACACCCGCGCCGCGTGATGCGCGACTCTGTGCTGCACGTAATCCTTCGTGTCGCCATCCCTGGAGAACGCGGGGATGAACCCACCCTCCAATACCTGACCCCCCGGGCCTTGTCGTGTACTCACGTCCCCCACCAACGCCACCGGGTCACCCGCCAACTCTTCCCACTCGCGTCGGTACAAAAAGTCACCCGCTTTTCTCCGGCATCCGAAGAATACCAAGCTCGGCGCGATCTTGGTTTGACCAGCCCGTGACCTGTGGACCCGTGCCTGCACGAACGCCCTGAGCGGCGCCACCCCCGACCCGGTGCACACTAATATCAGGGGCGTGGTATCCTTCGGTTGAGCCATGAAGGTCGGGACGAGCCAGCACGCCAGCGCGGCGCCGACTTGAGCGCTGTACACAAAACAAACTTGTGCCGTCAGTCTAATTGCCCGTATGAAAATAAAAGTAGAAACGCACCGTCTCAACGCGTTGGAACACAAACCTTCGCGGACGCGACCGTAGTGTGTCTTCCACTTGGCCGCGGTGACCGTCAGGTGGAGCGCGTGCGGGTGCGGTAGTGGGGAGGATGAGATGGAGAACAACCGGTGACGGAGCCGCGGCGCCGTGGTCAGCATCCACTCCAAAGGCATCGCGACGGATGGAAAATCGGACAAAAACTCACCCACGCTCCGCCGCTCGCGTTCGTTGTAGTACCACAGCTCGTCCCTCCCGTCTTTACCGGCGAAGTGACGCAGCCGCTCTGACTCTTGCGGGTGTGACGCGAATGTTGACGCGACTTCAAAAAAGTATCGACGCGCGGACGCCGAGGTGAGGTCCAACGCGCCCTCCACGAGCGACGCGGCGCGGACCGGCTTGGAGATGAATTCAGATCGACTTCCGAGACGCCCACCCGCGGCTCTCAGCGTCACCCACGCGTCCGGCGCGAGCCCCGCGCGTTCCAGCACCGTACCCGTCGCGTCACGCGCGCGTGTGACGTCACATTCCGCGAGGGGAAGGGGAAGAACGGCGAGGCAGTCGCCCGGGGTATACAGCGGCGGGAGCTCGTCTTTTGGAAGTCCCTCGGCTGTACAGTTCGCGGGTGCCCGTAGGTCGGCGGTGGCCACCTCTAGGTGCCGAACCTCCGCGTCGGCGTCCGCGGCGGTGAGCGGGGTGTTGACGGTCACGGTCGCCACCGCCGGGTGATACTCGCCGAACGCGTGTCCACTCGACGATGCAACGGTCATCGTTCCGGCAACCTCTCCGTTGGGTCCCACCGTTTCGTGGGTACCTCGGAGGAGTCGCGGTGGTATCGCCGCCGCAGCCTCCAGCGCGCGGTCCAGCTCGCGAGCGGCGTCGCACAGCTCGCGTACCCTGTCCTCGACGTTGTCGTGCGATTCGTGCTGCGTCGTACCCACGGGCGGCGGCGCGACTACGTCCACGGCGACTCGGCAGGGATCGAGCACGAGATCCTCCACGAGATCCGTCTTGTCTCCGTGTCCTCCCTCGGCGTCGGTGCCGTGTCCAAGTGATCGCCACAGCGTGTCCAACCACGGATCCAGCGTCGCCTCGTACCCCGTCGGGTGCTGATCGTCCCCGAGTCCCAGTCCCACGAGTTCCACCGCGCCCAGCGCGCGCATCCGCCGGTGGAGCTTCTTGGCGGCGACGTTGTACTTTTGGTAGTGCGAATCCCCGAGGCCGAAGACCGCGAACTTGACGTCCGCGAGGGAGTCCGGCGGCAGGGACTTGCGCAGCAGGAACCTCCAGAACTGTCGCATGTTCGCCGGCGGGTCGCCCTGGCCCGTGGTGCTGCACACGCACACGATGAGCGGCGCGGTGGGCAGCTGGGTCACCTCGAACGAGTCCATGGGAAGGCAGTGCACCCGCCGACGGGGACGGCGCGTCATCGTGTGCCCGCCGCCATCCCGCGCCGCCTCGCGCGCGATGCGCTCGGCGACGTCTCGCGCGTTCCCAGTCTCGGACCCGTACAGGACCAGGAGCGGCGGCGGCTCCATCGCCACGGTCGCGCGTCGCCGGGTTTGTTACCTTCGTTGGTGGGTGAAAGAGGTGCCCTCTTCTGCATCGGAGTTGAAACACGTTCAGTTTGTTTTCAGATCGCCGACCGATGTTGAAACCGACCGCACCTTTTGAAGAACCCGAGAGGCGGGGTCAAGAGACCGTGACGACTGGCATAATTTTATATGGCAATTATGCGGTTCAGCCCGTGGCGAGCAGAATAAAACTCACAACGCCGTCTTCGTCGTGTGTACCGTTCTCGTTCGTAGATTTTTTTGTGACTGAAAGGAAAGCACGGTCTGAAACCCAACGTTAAAAAAAAGCCAAAAAACCCTATGGCTTTTTCTGTTTTCCGAAAGATATCCATGAGAATTAGCAAAACACAGCCGAGTATTTCGGGCGTGGTTCGTGTCGACCGTGCTGGTGATCAGTCTTCTTTTTTGTTGCATTTCCGAGTTTCCGGGGAAGGGACTTGCAGATTCTCATGAGCCAACACCCGTGAACTTTTTGGTGTTTTGGCCGTCCATCTTACCTACCTTTTGTTCGCGGTTCGCGCGCTCAGAAGGCGTCGCGCGTCGGTATATCCGCGCGCCGAGTCACCCGTCGTCATCGGCGCGGGCTCACACGACCGATCGTCCACGTGAACGGCCGCGAGCTTCGGCGTTCGCGGCGCTCTGAAGTTTTTGAACGCGCGTCAATCCCGGGCGGTTCGGGCAACGTCCGATTCGTGTACGGAGGAGGGTTCGGGAGAGACGACTGCGATAGAACGCGGGGTGTACCGACCCGATGAAGGACACGTCCGCGGTGGACCCTGGGCCCGGGCCCATCCGCGATGATCTGTGGAACATGGCGGAGGAGGGCGGCCTGGACGAGTTCCTGTCCACCATCCCCGACGGCGACGAGGTGAGCGCGCTGGGGGGCGGGGAAAAATCCAATAAGGGGGGCGGGCTGGCCAATTGGGACGTGCTCGACGAGGCGCTCAGCGCGGACATCGCGACGTCCTCCGCGCACGCGCCCGTCGCGGCGGGAAAGAAAAAGTCCCCACCCTCCTCCGATCTCCGCCCGGACACGCCGATGGGCCACACCGCGAACGGCGACGCGAACGGCTTCGGGGGGGATTCCCCAGGACATCGGGACCGCGACAGACGGAGCGGGGGGAGCAAGAACGCGAGCAAGAGCACGGGGTCGGGCGGCAGCGGCAGCGGCTACGTCGGAAGCGCGGACGGCAACGCCGAGAACGCCGCGCTCGACGGCCTCGCCAACCTCTCCGCGGCGCTCGCCACGGTCCGCGCCCAGCAGATCGGAGCCGGCAACAATTCGGTGGGCGAAGTTCCCGACCTGAGCGCCGCCGACGACGCGCCCGCGATGCTGATCAGGCTGCAGAACATGCTGGAGGCGGTGAGCGAGCGCGTGGAGCTCGGGAGCCTGGTGCAGATGTTCATCCCGAAGCTGGACGCCACCTCGGGCGCGGTGACGCTCATCACGCACAGGGCGCTGGCGAGGGTGAGCACGGTGCACGACGAAAAGTTCTGGAAGTACCACCAGGTTTCCGAGTCGTTCTTCTTCAACCTCTCGCCCAACTCATCGGAAGGCCTGCTGGGGTTACCCGGGCGATGCTTCCTCTACGGCAGGTCGGAGTGGACCCCGAGCGTGTGCTGCTACAGGCCGATGGAGTACCCGCGGCTGCAGTGCGCCATCGAGTGCCAGGTCAACTCCACGGTGGTCGTGCCGCTTCTCTTGGCGCCGGCATCTTCGGAGCGGGAGACGATGCCCTTCGCGGTGATGGAGATCGTGATGGACCGCCAGACCATGTTACCCGGCACGTTGTTCGAGACGGTGTCGGCGTGCATGGCGAAGCACGGGTTCCACACCTGCGACAACGGATCGCTGGGCTCGCCCACGACGATGCGGCGGGTGGTGGCTGACGCGGTGGACGCGTTGTGCGAATCGAACTCTCAGGCGCTGGTTCAGATGTGCCGGGCGCTGGGTACGCCCTACGCGCAGTGCTGGATGCCAAAGTCGGACGGCGAGTGGCTCATCACGTCCGGCGCGCCGTTCTGCATCGGCGACGTGATGACGCTGCCTTACCGCCAGATCTCCGAGCAGATCGCGCTGCGACGGGGGCAAGGTCCGGTGGGTCAGGCGTGCGAGAAGGGAACGATGATCTGGGTGGACGACGTGCAGAATGGTTCGCAGGTTGAGTGGCCGCTGCACCACGCCACCGCGCTGCTCGGGTTGCACGGGATGTGCGCGTGCAAGGTGATGCTCGCCAACAAGGACGGCAGTAAAACCGAGGCGGTGATCGAGCTCTACCTCCCGGGCAACCTGACCACCGCGGAGCAGCAGCAGGCGAGCGTGGACGCCTTCTGGACGCACCTACAGAACGGATCGACGTTCACGATGGCTGCCGGCGGACCGGGCGTCGATGCCCTGGGCTCATCGGCCGTGAACGTCCAGCCCATCCCCACGGACATCAACCACCTCGACCCCTTCAGCGGGAGCATCCCCGACCTGGATGCCGTCGCGCCCGGTATCGTCGCGCCCGCCGCCGGCGGCAAGGCCGGCGAGGTGGCTCCCCCGTGGGGCATCACGCTCGAGATGCTCCAGATGCACTTCTCGAAACACCTCAAGGAAGCGGCGAAGGACCTCGGCGTGGGTTCCACCACCCTGAAGCGAATCTGCCGCCACTTCGGCATCTCGCGGTGGCCGAGACGCAGCCTCAAGTCCAAGCAGGGCCGTTTGCAGAACGCGCTCAAGACGCTCGCCGCGGACGGCGCGCTGCCGCCCGGACAGTTCGGCATACACGCCTCGGGGACGTACATGGGTCAGGAGGGGCGGTACGGTGGCCACGACATGGACTCCCCCGGGGGGTCCATGCACGACGGCTCCTCCTTCGGCGGGTCCATCCACGGCGGCTCTTCCTACGGCGGGTCCCTGCACGCCGGGGTTCACTTCACGCCAGGGGGCGCCGCGACGTTCGGGGGATCCGCGCACGCCGGCGCGATGTTCCCCGGCGGCGCCATGGGCGGACCGGGCGGGAGCACCCGGAACGGGAGTAACCTCACGGGCCTGAAGCGGGACAGCGGCGCGGCGAACGGGCTACGGGGCTTCGACCAGCCGGGCGGATCGAAGGCGCGCGGGGTGTCCTGGCACGGCGGCGACGGCGCCATGCGATCCATGGCTCGCAACGGGTACATGAACGGAGCCGCGCCCGTCGATCCCATCAACATCCCGAACGCCACGACGAACCCGCTGAGGGGTAACTCCTTCCACGGCGGCATGCCCGGGAACTTTGGTCCAAACTCCCCGACGAACTTTGGTCCAAACTCCCCGACGAACAACGCGTTCAACAACGGACCGCCCGGCGGTCTACACAGGCAGGGTTCCTTCGGTAACCAGCCTGTCGGGTCCCCGGGCGCCGCGGGCGGTGGGCCAAACGAGTTCGCGGTGAATTGGAACTCGTTCGAGAGCGCCGGGACGACGCTGATGACGAGCGCGGATGGAGCGACAGAGAACGGGGGCCGGGGGGCGGAGAACGGCGGAAGGTCCCACGGCGGGAGCGCGGCCGGGTCGCTGCTCAGGCAGTCGAGCAGCGCGCAGGCGTCGCAAGGCGGGTCGATGGCTGAAGATTTTCTCGCCGTCAACGGCAACGGCGCGGGGCTCAATGGGATCGGTGCCGCGGGGTTGACGGTGAAGGTGTCGGTGAACACGGGCGATAACGTCCGGTTCAAGCTCTTACCCGGGATGTCGTACGTCGACGTGCAGTCCCGTCTGAAGGAGAGCATCGGGGGCCAGGTCGGGGACCTGCGGCTGAGGTACCAAGACGAGGTCGACGAGTGGTGCGCGCTGAACGGGGACTCTGACCTCGCGGAGTGCATACACGTGTGCCAGAGCCGCGGGATCGTGCGCATGCAAGCCGCGAGATGACCGATCGAGGAAAAAACCGATCGATCGCGCCCCGAGCCGCGCGCTCGATCCATTCACCACTAAGTAGCCAACGCAGCGTTTTACGCTTGTATGAACACACACAGTTTTTATCACTACTCTCCTGGCCCCACCTCCAAAATATCTACGAGTACTGGCGAGCAGTCAGAAATTATTATCGCGTTTTAGTGCCGTTGGTATTAGTCTAAAAACTCAAGCTCCCACAACACGGGAGATATTATTGCAAAAATATCCCGGCCAATGAAGCCTCGAATCGTCGTTTTTCGCAGCCGATACCAGCGCGAACCGAGGATCGACGGTCTATTTACGAGACACAAAAAGAGCCAAGTCAGCACCAACGAAAGGCGGAGGTAAATTTGAGGGTTCTTTTACTCCAGTGTCTTTGGCGGGGCGAGATTGAAAAAAAGAGGTGGAGTCGTATTTGGCGGCACAAACGCACGCGCACACGCACGAGAGCGACCTCATCCCGCCTCGTGTCACCCGCGCAACCTTCCACGACATTCGTACCGCGCATCGAGGTGAGTCGCGAACCTTTCCCGTGTCCCGTCGCGACGCGTCCGATAGCCGTTCGTCCCCGCTCGGTGAAAAAAACTTTGTTGTTTTGGCACTCGCCCGCATCTTCTTTTTGTTTTCGAACCGACGGGGCGCTCCGCCTCGACGCCCCGTCGCCGCGCGGAAGCTCCCACCGCGTGCCTCTTCCGTCCGACGCCTCGGTCCTGACGTATCGTCCCTCCCGTCCCGTGGCATTCGCGACAGAGCGCTAGGTGTCGACGAAACACCGACTCACCTCGGCAGCGGAAGCGGCCGAAAAGGTTCGAAACTCGTCGGAGCGAGGTTATTAAATAACACTCGGCTCCCTCGGCTCGATCGCGACCGCGCCCTCACGCGACCGATCGAACACGTCGATTGACCGGTGGTGCGTGCGTTCAAAACATACGCGACATGTTCTCCGCGCGCACCTTCACCGGCGTCACCACCGCGGACCGCATGCGCCCGCGCCCCGACGGCTGCGGCAGCCGCCTGCAGGCGCTCCCCCTCTACCACTTCACGGGAGACGGGCACGGCATGCAGAACCCGAGTCTGATCCGCAACGCGCGACGCCGCCTCTCCCTGCGCTCCATCATCGAGCGCAGCACACGTCGCCGCCCCCTCGTCGTCCTCACCACCACCAGGTGGAGGTCCGTGAACGCGTCGGAGCAGCACGAAGCCGAAGCCGCCGACGAGTCCGAGTTCTTCGACGACGAGTTCAACGTCGAAGACGACGACGACTACTTTGAGTTTGACGATCAGGTGGAACCGGTGACGGCGGAGGAACTGGAAGCCGCGCTCGAGGCTGAAAAGGCTGAAGCGGCCCGGCGGCTGGTGGAGGCGCGGGCCAAGGCTGCGCAGATTGAGGACGAAGCCGAGGCGGACGCGGACATTGTCGTCGAGGATGAGCACCTCATCTTCTCAGAGGAGGACCTGATGGCCGAGGAGGACCTGATGGCCGAGGAGGAGGAGGAGGCCGGTCGCGGCTTCCCCGTCCCCGTCGCCAAGAAAGAGGAGGATGAGGCCACCGCCGTTGAGGAAGAAGAGGAAGAAGAGGAAGAGGAGGAGGAAGTGACCGAGACAGTCGCCGCCGCCGCCGCCGAGGAGGAGGAGGAGGAGCTGGTCGAGGGGCCAGCCGCCGCCGCCGCCGCCGAGGAGGAGGAAGTGACCGAGACAGTCGCCGCCGCCGAGGAGGAGGAGGAGCTGGTCGAGGGGCCAGCCGCCGCCGCCGCCGAGGAGGAGGAGGACCTGATCGAGACAGTCGCCGCCGCCGAAGAGGAGGAGGAGGACCTGGTCGAGGAGGAGGAGGAGGTAAATGACGAGGAGGTCGAAGAGCGCACCGCCCTCGTCGACGCCATGGCCGAGTTCGAAGAGGCCAAGGCGATCTGGCTCGCCGCCGCCGCTGATGCTGCACTCGGAGACACCGCCGCCGCAGCCGAGGCTCAGGAGGCTCGAGCCAAACTCGAAGAGATGGCCGCGATCGCCGGAGCCGCCGTCCCCGTCATCGAGGAGGCTATCGAGGCCGTCGTCGAGGAGGTTGTCGAGGAGGACCTGGTCGAGGAGGAGGACCTGGTCGAAGAGGAGGACCTCGAAGAGGAGGAGGATCTCACAGTCGCCGAGATGAAGGCAATCACGCCCAACGTCGAGAAGGCGGTCAACAACGTGGTTGAGAAAGCCGTCACCGCCGCGGCGAACGTGTTCGGCAAGGTGGCCGCCGGGGGATCGTCCAACACCGGGGGATCGTCCGATTCCGGGGGATCGTCCGATTCCGCCCTCCCGACACAGCC
>ENA-UOXV01004746-UOXV01004746.1-marine-metagenome-genome-assembly--contig:-NODE-4746-length-15364-cov-5.646156_pt1 | contig 15364 bp, 10 predicted proteins | sample MGYA00238165_ERZ766961 | MGnify/ENA primary metagenome ERZ766961 (study PRJEB28924, sample SAMN03173240) | marine metagenome | biome: Marine; feature: Water; material: Subsurface seawater | place: North... | reverse complement strand
GGAGCTCGTCCGCGCGAGGCTCAAGCAGCAGGCGGCGAAGAAAGGCGGGCGGGGCGGGCGTGGCGGCGGGGGCGGCGGGAGCAGGAACCACACCAAGGACCGCGGGGGTAAGAGGGGCGCGAAGCACCACGCGTTCACGTACAAGGGCGACGCGTGATGACGAGGTTCAGCTCGACTTGTAATGTCATGCGTACGACAGTTCTGAGAACGCAACACGTCACCGAGTTTTGGTTTGTTTTGGTTTTTTGTTTTGGCGTTTGTTCGATCAAGGAGAGGGTTCGGGCCGCGCACGTCGACCGCCGGTCCAAGGTCCCAGCCTTGTTTGGCGTGTCGAACCAGGTCACGTCGCCGTTCGCGTGCCGAATTCGGTGGCGATGTCTGTTAGTCTGAGTTTCGACACTGGCGGTTCGACGTGCGAGTCCCGCTCACTCTCGCGACGCGCCAGCGCGAGCGATGGGCCCCTCGAAGGACGGAAGCCCCGGGCGATGCTCCGAGTCCGCCGGCGCACACCCGTCGCATCCGCCCGGCGCGTCCGTCGGTCACCGCCAGGAACGCTCCTGGCTCGAGATGCTCGCGGCGGAGGACGACGTCGAGGGCCAACTCCTTCGCGCGCCCGATACAACAGACGGACTCCACGCCGCGGACTCCCCGCCGCTCGGTTCGCTGTTCGACGACCTCGAAGCCTACGTGATGCACCCGCCGGTCCATTCCCACGGCGGGGGGACGCGCGGGGGGATATCGCAGCTCCGTCGCAGCGCCACCGACGTCGGCGGCGCGCTGTTTCAACAACGAACAACGGACGAACAACACCCGCACGAACACCCGTCCCGCAGGGGAGGCAGAAATATCAACGGCGTCACAAACAACAGGCGCCCGGTCCGCGGCGGCGGGAAGCACGCGAGGGGCCGACACTCCCCGCTCGGCGGTGGGCCGGGCGACACGAGCCTCGTGGACCGCCTGCGCGAGACGCTCGACTCCGACCCGCCCGACGCGGAATGGCGCGGCGGCCGCGGCGCCGTCCTGAGGCGCGCGCGAACCCTCCCGAACAACCTCCACGACGCCGCCTTCGACTCGGACGTATTCGACCCCGACGCCTTCGAAGATCACACCGCCGCCACGCGCGCCGCCGAGGCCGCCGCGCAGGCCGCCAGCCCCAGGCCCTTCGGCTTCCTCGGCGTCACACGCCCGCCGTGGACCACGCGGTGGGAGGCCAACTTAGTGGACGTCGACACCGGCGAACGCGTCTTCCTGGGCAACTTTGACCAAAAGGAATCCGCCGCTCGAGCGCACGACGCCGCCAAGCTCAAGCTCTTCGGCGACACGCACGGTACCGTCCCGCCCGACGAGCTCAACTTCGACGCGGGGGACTACCACGACGAGCTCGTCGCCATGACCGAGTGCACCTTCGAGGAGTTCGTGCGCACGTTGGTGACGCACTCGTACGGGGGCGCCGCTCGCGCGGGGCACTCAAAGTTTCGCGGCGTCTTCGCGCGTGAGGACGGCAGATGGGACGCCAAGCTCGACGCCGAGGATGCGGGCGTCGCGGGGGGGGACCGGCGGTGGAAGAAGTGATGTGCGCGTTCGATACGTATTCGATTCGTGAACGTTGACAGACGGCGCGGGGCGGGGCTCGGTGCGTGTTTGATATCCGTAAGGGTTTAATCTGAATCACAATTTTATCAATGCCGAATGTTAGGTCACCTCTCTGCGACGTTCATCACCAGTCGCCGTCCCGAGAGTAGCCCGGGTCGAACGACCCCGAGTCGTCCGAGTCCCCGCTATCCTGACTGGTGATGATCCGCGTGAGCTCCCCGATCATGCAGTCGTCAACCTTCTCGTCGTTGTCCCACCCCGTGTTCACCCACTTATTCCTCCGGCCCCGCCCCGACGCCTGATCGCCAGAGTCGCCGGAATCGCTCGAGTACCTGTTGTCCGAGGCGCCGAAAAAGTCGATGTCGCTCCCGGCGCCGAGGCCGCGACCCCGCCCCGCGGGCTGCCCACCAGGCCCCTTGCCGCTTCGCTGGCCAAAGACGGCGCCCCAGTCGGTGGCGCCGCCGCCGTAGCCAGATCCGTCCGAGTCGTCGAAGGATTGCATGCGGATGTTCCTAGCCTGGTCCTGGAGGTTCTGCCTCAGGCCAGCCTCCATGGAGCCGGGAGCGTTGTCGTTCTCCCTCGGCTTGGCCTGCAGCCACCGCTTGACGACGTGCCCGGACAGCTCGATCCGTCCCGCGCTCAGCGAGCCGCCGTAGTTGAACCGCAGGCGCCGTAAGAGCACGATGACGCGGTCCCCAGTCTGCGCCAGGCGCCGGCCCTCGTCGTCGCCCGACGCGATCATCTCCTCGTGCTCCTCGTCCGACAGCACCCTCAAGGTGACGTTGGGAAGGTCCACGTCGCCCTCGCCCGCGTGAGAGTCGGAGAACCGCCTGAACACGCGCAGCATGGTGAGCACGGCAACCTCAGCCGCCGCGGGGGGAAACTTCCGGATGTCGTACACCGAATCCATCTCGGTGCTAAACTTGGGAACGACGCCGATCGCCTGAGCCTCCTCGTACATGATCAGCGCCCGCAGCGGGTAGTACTTTCGCGCATCCTCGTGCGAAGAATCCTCGTGGGACACCGCTCGGGCGAGCGACTCAGCCTGCGACCCAGGCCTCGTCTCGCGGTCGACGGCCCGGAGCGAGGGCAGCGTGGGCGGTCTCAAGCACGCGAGCATCGCGGAAAAGGTGGCCAGCCGCGGGCGTACCCCCGCGACGGTGGCCTCGTGGTACGCGGCGATCGCGCGATCGGCCCACTCGGTCCATTCCGGTTCGTTCCGTCCGTTCGCGGATCCATCGGCGCCATCCTTGAGATCCCACTCCGCGCCTCTCGCGATGTTAGCGCGGTCATCCGGGTCTGTGAGGGCGCGAATCTTGAGCAAGGTGACGCCGATGAGGATGTTGAGCGCAACCTCGGAAGGTGCCGTGCCAGCCTTGCGGCTGCGCTTGTACGTGTCCCAGGTGAGCGACGCGTCACCGTGCCTCGCGCAGCTGCTCAGCAGCTCGCACCACGTCTGCTCGTCGGGCTCCAACCCGGCGGATCGCATCTCCGCCTCCGCCGCGAACATGCGTTCCATATCCCCGCCCCGGCCGCTGGCGATCGTGAGCATCGTGAAGTAGTGCCGGGTGATCTCCATGTCCGCCGCCTTGGCATCCTCGTACCAACGCCACGCGGCGTCCGGGCGAACCGCGCTGCCGGCGGCTCGCATCAGCGCGTGGTAGGTATCCCCGTTGGGCGTCAACCCCGCGGCGCGGATGCGACGTACAGCCTCCTCGGCGGCGTCGACATCCCCGCGCCTCGCGGCTGCCGTCACCAGGGCGTTGTACATCTCCATCGGCACGGCGAGGCCGCGCGCGGCGACGTCGTCGATGGCGCGCTCGACGCCGGCGCCGTCGCCGGCTCTCGCGGCGATGCCCGCGAGAGACGCGAAAACCTCGGGGGTTGGCGCGACGCCCGCGCGCTCCATCTCGAACACGACGCGCTCAGCCTCCTCGCGCTCGCCCGCCCTGCCGGCGACCGCGATCAAGGTGGCGTAGAGCATGGCGTCGGGCGCGACGCGCTCAGCCTTCATGTCTTCCCAAATCTGCATGGCCTTGCCGAGATCCGCGAGGTGCGAGCACGCAATCATCGCCTCCTGGAAAACCATGATGCTCGGCTCGATGCGGGCAGCCGGGTCCATGGCGCGGTCGTACAGCGTCAGGCCCCGCAGAGACTGACCCGCGTTGACGCACGCCTTGATCAGGGCGCTGTAGGTGTAGGCGTCGGGCGCCAGTTCATCTTCGTCGGAGGATTCCATCTCGTCGTAGAGGTCGAAAGCCTTTTGGAGCGCATCCGGGGCCAGGGCCCGAACCTCGGCGGCTCTGCCGCACGCGCTGAGGATGGTGTTGATCATGGTACCGTCCGGCGCCACCCCCGCGTCGTTCATCTCCTCGCGAAGGTCGAAGCACCGCCGCAGCGTCGCCGCCACCTCGCCGCCGTCGATCGATGATTCGGCGTTGGAGTTCAACCCGCCGTCGGGTTTAACCCCGTCGACGCCGGCGCCCGGTGAGCTCCCGCCATCCCCACCCTTCTTAGACGCCTTGGTGAGCTCCATCACGCGCCTGGACAGCGCGTCCATGAGCGCGCCGTACGTCACGACGTTACCCTCCAGCCCGTCCATCTCCATCCGCCGAAACGTCTCGAAAGCCTTCTCCAGTTCCCCAGCCTTGGCGCAAGCGCTGATGAGAGTCGTGTACGCCATCACGTCCGGCTGCACACCCGCGTCGTACATCATCACGAACGCCGCGAACGCGCTCCGGCTGTCCGCGGCGGCGGCGCACACCGACAGCAGCATGTTGTACAGGCGCACGTCGGGGTAGTCCACAAAGGAGACGAAATCAAACGCCACGGCGACCGCGCTTCGCCTGGCGCACTGCCGCAGAAACGCCTTGTTACTCACCCGCCCGCCGACCGTGTTGAGCCCCGCGGACTTGAGCGCCCTTAACAGTTCGAGGGCGTTGTGGAGCCTGCCGCAGTCCACCAACGTTTCGTACAGCTGGAGGTGGGGCCTGGCGGTGGACATGTTGATATCCGCGGCGGTTGGGATGGGCGGGAGCTGATCGAGGAGTTTGGTCAGGGGCCACCCTTGCCGCACCCCCTCCAGGTGCGCCGCCTGCGCGTACTGCTTGTCCTTCTGGTACCTGGACACGACCCCGGTGTGCGAGGACTTCCCGGACCGTGCCGATTTTTTACCACCCTTCTTGGATCGCGACGGGGCGTCCTCGACGACCGCCTGGGAGACCGGGTCGCCTTGAATCGCGCCCAGGGTGACGGAGATTGGCGAGGGCTCGGGGGACGGGGAGCGCGGGACGGGGGACGCCGCGGAGGCTCCCGCGACGAACGATCGCGGGATCCTGCGGGGCCCCGTGCCGTCGCCGACGTCGCCCTTGCCCTCCTGCCTTTTACCGCCCAGCGCGGCACACGGCGCGAGCGCCTCGGCGCGCCCCCTTCCCGAGTCGCCCCTCGCCAGCCGCCGAGACCATGCGCCGGTTAGAGGTTTGTTGTTGCGAGGCCCCCTGGTGGCGCGGGGCCCCGCGGGCGCCGCGCGCGCGTTCGCGGCCGCGAGCGGGTTGGACGCGGTCGCCGCCGGGCCTACCATCTCTGCGATCCTCGCGCTCCCCGAAACCCTGAGGCTGCCGATTCACTCGACCCCTCGACTCTACACCCGCCACGGAAGGGGCTCTATGAAAAGCACCCTTTCGAGCCCCCTCTTCTTTAATGGCCCTGGGCGTGCGCGCCTCCCAAAACCCGGGGTTCCGTCCGCCTCGGTGAGAAGGCTCGGCGAAAATCCGCGGTTGGTGCACGTACGGGCTCTTTACGTTCGAACGCGCCGCGAAGCGGTCGCGCGAGACGCTGTGGTCGCGAGACACGCGCGCGTCTACCGCGTCCCTTAGCCGAGATTCCCAACCACGGGGTTGGGCCGTGCGAGAGCGTGATCCGTTCGTGGCTCGTCTTCAAATTTACAAAAGTTGAAGACTGCTCGCGCGTGCGCGCCACCGCCAAACCCCAATCCGATGTCAACCGAAAATGGATATTTTTGGGATAATAGACCCCGAAAAGTACGGTCTGGCCGAGTCACCAATTTTGACCGGTCGGACACTCGACTCGGTCGGTTGAGCCTCCCGTGCTGTTACCAGGATGAACCCGTCTCCGTCGCACCCCCGTCGCCATTAGCGAGGCAGCCCCGATGGGAGGGTTCCGCCGGGTCGCCCGCGCGGCGCTCGCGGCATCGCGTCAACCTCCCTCCAACGGATTTGCGCTGTCTCACCCGGGATGGAGACGCCCCGTCGACGCAGGGACCCTCGTCTCCCACCCGGAGAGGACGTCATCATCATCAAACCAATCTCGGATTGGACGCCTCATCCTCCCTCGGTGCTCGGTCAACTCGCGCGGGTTCGCCGGGAGCTGCGCGCCCCGCGCGAGTGATCGTCCCCCCGTCGTACCCCCCGGGTGGGGCGACGGCGGCGACACGGACGACGCCGACCCCGACGGCACTAAGAGACGCGCGCTCGAGGTGGCCATCGATCGCGCGGGACTATTCCGAACCATCGAACGAGCGCAGAAGTCGTCGTCGTCGTCGTCTTCACACGCAGAAGATCTGACGGGCCTGGAGGCACACCTCGCGTCCATCATACGCTTCAGGGGCGGGCCCATCACCCTGGCGGAGTTCATGCAGGAGTGCCTCACGCATCCCGAGTTTGGCTACTACATGCACCGCGACGTCTTTGGGAAAAAAGGCGACTTCACGACGTCACCGGAGGTGTCGCAGGCGTTCGGAGAGCTGATGGGCGCGTGGGCGGCGTGGACGTGGGAGAGCATGGGTAAGCCGTCCACCGTGCGCATCGTGGAGCTCGGGCCAGGGCGCGGGACGCTGATGGGGGATTTACTCCGCGGGACCAAGAACCTTCCAGAGTTCACGGCGGCGGCGACGGTGCACATGGTGGACGTGTCACCGGCGAACAGGACGGCGCAGCGCGAGACGCTCAAGTGCGGGCCCAAGGAGGAGACGGGCGATGACGTCGCTGAGAACCCCCACCGATCGATGCTCGAGAAGGTACGGGTCCCCAAGAACCCCATACGTGACGTTGGAGACGAAGGAGTTGGAGGGTCGAGTGAAGGATCCACGCCGGAGGAGTTGGGGCTGGACCCGGTGGACGTGGGGGTCAGCGGCATCAACGGCGCGGTGGTCGAGTGGCACGAGACCCTGGACGGCGTGCCCCCCGGTCCCACGATACTCATCGCGCACGAGTTCTTCGACGCCATGCCGGTGCACCAGTTCACCCGCACGGAGAGGGGCTGGTGCGAACGACTGGTGTCGATGCGCGGGGACCTCGCCAAAAGTTCGGACGAGGATGGCGAGGACGAGGAAGCAGGTGGTGACACGTCGGCGTTCGAGATGGTGTTGTCGCCCGGTCTCACCCCCGCGGGCGCGCTCATGGTCCCGCGCAGGCTGGAAGGCGTGGACGCGCCCGCGCGGGACGGTCTGAGGCAGCTGGAGATCTCCCCGCGTTCGCTCGCCATCTGGGAGAGGATAGCGGCTCGGCTGGAGCGACACGGCGGCGCGGCGATCGCGATCGATTACGGCGAGGAGGGTCCGCTCGGGGATACCCTGCAGGCGATCAAGGACCACGAGTTCGTGGACGTGCTGACGGATCCGGGGCGTGCGGATCTTTCGGCGTACGTTGACTTCGGTGCGATGCGGCGGGTGATTGAGTGCCGGAAGGACTCGGGGGTTGAGTGCTTCGGGCCGGTGACGCAGCGGGACTTGCTCTTCGGTCTCGGCATCGGGCAGTGGCTCGAGAAGATGGTGGAGAAGTGTTCGACGGAGGAGGAGGTGGATAGGCTCATAGCCGGATGCGAGAGGCTGGTGAGCGGCGAGGAAGGGGCCCTGGGCGAGGGCGGAAAGACGGAGGGCGCCGGTAAGGGCGCGGGCATGGGGTTCAGGTACAAGGCTTTGGCGATGGTCAGCAAAGGTCTGGGCAAGCCCGCGGGGTTCTGATCGTCGTCAAGGTCACCCCGACATCGCAATAACAGCGTAGTGTGTAATAACAAGTTGACCACGTGCGGAATAATCGTTATCTATACGTAGCAAAGACACGAGGCGCGTGTCTCTGGCGTTGCGCGAGACTCGTGCAACGAAAAGAATAAGTGTTTGGACGAACCAGTCGTCCCGTCACCCCCAATCACCCTCCAACCCTAGTCTCAGAACACCCTGATGTGCTGCACGTCGTTCTGAAACTCCCCGTTGTACGCCAAACCTCCGATGACGAGTAAACCGTCCTTCGCCGGCACCATCACGTGGCCCGTGCGGTGCTCCCAGACCTCGTCCTCGGCACCCGCTTCCTCCATGTCGGCATCCGGATCGTCGTCCCCCCGCAGGTACACGTGGTTGTTGCGGTTGGGATGCTGTATGGGCATCCACGTACCGCGCGAGATGTCCAGCATCGCGAACCCACCCTCGAAGAACGTCAGGCCCTGCATGGTGGCGAGGCCCTGGTCGGCGGTCGCGTAGGTGCCGCTCGCGCCCGCGGTGGGGCTGCCGCGGCCGCCCGAGAAGACGATGCGGTCGCCGAGCACCACCGCCGCGTGACCCACCCGGGGCGCGGGGGGCGTGCCCGCGACGGTGAGCTTCTCCCAGGTGGGCGCGCTCGTGCGTAGGTCCAGCCGCCACAGGTCGTTGAACACGTCGCTGATGTGGCACCCGCCAAAGACGTACAGGGCGTCGCCGACGAGGCTCACCGTCTGCCCCGCCCTCGACGGCGGCCTCACGTCGCCGCCCAGCTTGAGCTTCTTCCACGTCGCCAGAAGCCTTCTGGAGTCCGTGGATTCCCGCGGGTTGACGCTCACGTCGAGGACCCAGGTGTCGTTGAAGCAGTGCTGGGTGTTGCTGCCGCCGAAGAGCACGAGCTTGCCGTTCCAGGACACCGCGCTGTGACCCCACCGGGCGTCGGGGACGCCGTCGTCGGGATCCGCCGCGACGACGAGCGGCTCCCTCCACGTGAGACCCTTGTGCTGGCTCGCCGCGTCGCTGATGCTGACGTTCTCGTCGCCCTGGAGGATGCAGAGGGAGTTGGAGAAGCCCTCGAAGAACCCCTGCGAGCCGCCGAAGAGCGCCACCACCTCGCTGCCCGGGATTCCCGTCACGGAAACCGCGGTGAGCGTTCCGGAGCAACGCGGGAAAGGCGGGTCGCCGGCGGCGTCCAGCTGCTCGAGCTGCAACGACTTCTTCCGCAGGTCGAGCAGGTGCAGATCGTTGAAAAAGTCCGCGCCGCTGCCCTGGCCGCCGAAGAGCAGGATCTTGTTGCCGTCCTGCGATGAGTCAGGCGGAGGGGGGGAGCGAACGGGGTTAGTTTTTTGGCAGCCGCGCGTTTTGGCGGGTTAAAGTGTGCGGTACGGATAAATCCGACTCGGCGGTGGTTTGGTAACCGAGGGACGATTCGGGCGGGCGAAGGGCGCGCGTGAGGGCGGGATACTCACCCCGATGGCGGTGCAGCGATGCAGGTACCTCGCCGCGAACTTTCCCCTATTCTCGAGCTCTGCGGATGAACGGAAGGCGGGTGTCAGTCGATGCGTGGGGCGGGGTCGTCGGTCGTTGGATCTCGCGCGTGTCGAGTCAAATTTTAACTCAAGAGTTGACGGGAATCGCGTCGGCGGTTTTCGACCGCTCCTCACCTTCGCCCTTCGCGTGCTCCATCCACGAGTACGAGTTCGGTCCGGGGTTCATCCAGAACTGAAACATCTCCTTCCAAGCGGGTTCCACGACCATGTCGCCGTGAGGGTACCTGCGTATCGGGGCGACGAGCGCGGTCAGCGTGAAGCATGAGACACGGTGAACGAAGAAATTTCAAGAGGAGGAAAAGCGCTTTTGCGGCGGTGGCATCGATCGACTGACTCACCGTTCGTTGGGCAGCGCCTTGGGCAGGACGATCGAAGCCTGGCTGCCGAGCTTCTCGGAGAGGAGCTTGCGCCACAGGGATTCGGATCGGGCGACCTGCTTGAAGGTCTTGCACGCGCAGGCCGCGCGCGCGACGTCGCCCGGTCCCAAAAAACCGAAGACGTCTCGGAGAACGTGGGCCGGTAGCTTCTCGAGGAGCATGGAGGGCCCCATCGGCTCCGGCTCCGGCTCATGGCGGATCATGCGTCCGCTGTTGCTTCGCCTCCACCCACTTCCACGCCCGTAAAAACTAGGCGCCGGGACCATCGACCGACGCGAGGATACCGCGGTTGCGCGCGGTGCGGGCGTAGAATGCGCGTCGGTGACGCGAAGGCACGAAAAAGCCTTTTTCGCAGGCTTTCACCGAAAAAACCTGCGCGGGACCGCGAATCCGATGCACTCTCCGCGGCTGTGGTTCCTCGTTTTTCCCGCTCCCGATCCAATCCGCGGGGAGGTCTTTTCAGATTTCGAACGATGTCGTGGTGAGGGTGTGAATCGTGAAATACGGTTTACGACCCGAGTTTTTGAAATCATCGACGTTTGCCCATACAAATCCTGGGTTTTGTAAACCGTGGAGATGAACGAAAGCGAAAACTTTGGCTTTTTCGCGAAGCCTCCCTCGAGTCCACTTTGCGGCTGACGGCATTTTCGCCGGAGAGGATTCGCTTCGGGCGATCCAGGTGGCGGGCGATTCGTTTTGACCGGGGGTTCACCGGAAAACGAAACGCTCATTGGCTTTTTCAGGAACTCTCTATCGGGGCTCGATTCGGGAACGCTTTCAAGCCTCGATGAAAACACGAGCGTTGGGGGTGGTGGGCGAAGAACGGGCCTCGGTCGCTCACTCGGTCACGGCCTCGGAAGAGATCTCGATTTCTTGGCGCGCTTTCCACACTTTTCAACAGCACCGACACGCACCTTGAACACTCGACCGACATGCCTTGTCCCATGTGCGCGAGCGCGCTCGTCGCGAACCTGCTCGGGGCCTCCGCCGTGGGCACCGCGGGAGGCGTCGCCGCCCTCAAGATGAAGGACAAGACGCGAAAGGTCAAGTCCAAGCCCAAGCCCAAGACGGCAAAGGCGAAATGATGCGTGTGCGAACCGACGCTCGCATGTGCGCCGCGGCGGTCTACACGGCCGACGTCTGCGCGGAGTGGACCCAAACGGGCGGCGGAACGTTTAACCTGGCTAATTCCACGCTCGTATCGGGTCACACGGCGCTCGGATACGCGCGGGATCGGCGTCCAACCCACGCGTTCTCCAACTCCCAGGCCCGAGAAAAAACGTTTAAAATTTTGGCAATTGTTTTGGCAACCGCGTCGCGCCGTATGATATCAATGAAACGTATCTCGAGTTACAAAGCCCCATCGCCGCCCTCCTTTAACCCGTGGGGTACTCGTCGGGCTCCACCGGCACCTTCGCGTCCACCATCTCGCCCTTGAAGATCTCCTTGTCGTCGTGCGCCCACAGCTCGGCGGGAACCTTCTCCTTGGGCGCCGCCGCCAACGCCGCCAAAAACTTGGCGTGAAGGGCGTGCGTACCCTTGTACGCGAGCACGTGCCCGATGGGCACGCCCGCCATCCCGGGTTCCGCCATGAGCGACAGGTCGCCCACGAGGTCCAGGATCTTGTGCCTGGCGTTCTCGTTGGGGAGGATCATGGGCGGGTTCCAAAACTTGTCCCCGTTGGCGATGAGAGCGCAGTGCTCCACGCCGCCGCGGATCATCCCCGCGCGGAAATAAGACATGTAGTCCGCCATTGTTCCGAAGGTCCTGGCCCGTGCGATGACGTCCACGTAATCGCCATCCTCCGACGGGGTCCAGCTCTCCCACTGCTTACCGATGGCGGTGGACTTGTACGTGAAGTCGACCCCGTACGTGAGCTTGGTGACGGCGTCGGGGATGAACTGCAGAAAGGCGTCGCCTTCGCGCACGGTGATCATCTCGGACGGTCGCCACGCCATGCGGGGCACGCGCGCGTCGGATCCGTCGGCGACGGCGGGGACGAGGCCGACGCGGGAGCACTCGTACGAGAACTGGTAGGACCCGCCGTCCATGATGGGAACCTCGCCGGATCCCTCGAGCTCGATCCTCGCGTTGTCCACGCCGATCGCCTCGAGCGCGGAGAGCAAGTGCTCGCACTTGATCACGCCGTTCGTCTCGTCGCTCGCGATCTCCATGGACAGCGTGAGTCCGTCCCGCACGAGCGCCGCCGCCGCCGGGATCCGGACTTCGCCGTCGCCGCCGAAATCACCCGGCGACTCCGCCGCGCTCTCCACCTTGGCCCGTAGCTCCTTCACCCGCTCCGCCGCGCCTTCATCCTCGCCGTCGTTGTTGAGCATGCTGCGAAGCTGCTCGAGGAGCATGTCCTCGGTCTCCTCCTCGGTGAGCCCTTCGCGAGCGAACGCTCCGCCTTCGGTATCGTCTTCTTTCGGGACGGTCCCGGGCGCGACGCGGACGAAGTACCTGCCCTCGCCGGCGCGGGCGGGGCACACCCGCACGGTCTCCCATTCGCCGGAGTGGAGGCCGACGCCGACGAGGGTGAAGCTGCGGCGGACGGTGCGCTGGTAGGTCTTGGACTCCGGGTTGGTGGGGTACCAGTGGCGGTCGAGGAGCGCGGCATCCGCGAGTTCCTTCCTGGACTTGAAGTTCTTGTACCCCGACACGTCGTACGCCTCCTTGGCGTCGAAGAAGGGCCTGTCGTCCTCGCCGTTGCCGGGGAGGGTCTTGCCGCGCGCGGAATCCGCCGCCGCGCGCGTCTTCACGAGACGTGCGCGGCGGGGAACGGCGAAAATGCCCTTGCCCTTGCCCTCGCTCGCCGCCGCCCGGGGCGCGCGGGCGGCGGTGGCGCGGGACGCGAAATGCGCGCCGCCCACCGCGGGAATCGAGGTGGCGAGCGTCGCCGTGCTCGTGGGGTTAATCATCGCCGATGAACCGTTCACCGTACACTCGTCGCCGCTCCGTGTGCAGTCGAGGCGCGCCGGATGGGGTAAAAGGGCAAATTGTCGCTTTTTGCTCAAACCGCCGCCGGTCTGCCAGTGTCCGGCCGACTTTTGGTCGGCTGCAACTTTTTTCACGCTCGGCCTCTCTCGACCCGAGATATCTCCGCGCGTCTGGACCTTTGATTTCAGACACGAGCGGCGCGGGTGAGACTCACGCCGTGTTGAACACCGTCGACGCGCTTTTGCACGACGGCTCCGAACCTTCGTCGTTCATCCCGCACGTAACGGCGACGCGCGAAACCGCGCGAAAGGAGGAACGCACGGGGGCGATCAGGGCGCACCCGAGAGAGCCGCCCGTTTGGTCAAAGCTACAAAAAAATGCACTCCAGCTCCTCCGGCGGGGAGCTCGAGACCCAGAGGCCCGTGTGCCGCATCTGCTGGGAGAGCACGTGCGAGGTGAACGGCGCTGAGGAATTTCTGTCGCCCACGCCTTGCTCGTGCAGGGACGAGCGCTCCAACGTCCACCAGGCGTGCCTAGAGTGAGTCTCCCCCGACCTCCCATGTCACCATCGGAAATTTCCATTCTTCGCGAGCGTCCTCCGTCCCGCGGCTCCTTCCGTCCACCGCTGACCGTGTCGCCCACGCACCCACACTCCTTCTCCCAGGCGATGGATCCTCGAGGCGAGGTCCCAGGGCAGGTTCGACGCGGGCACCATCTGCCACGCGTGCGGAGATAACTACTCGCATCCCGCGCTCTCACGTACCGTCCTCTCCGACGACGCCGTCGCGAAAGCCGCGGTCTCCGCGGGCGCCGGGCCCGGGTCCGCCGGAGTGGACCACAGGGAGCCCCTCGCCGTCATCGGCGGCACCGGATACGTGGGCAGGTCCGTCGCACTTCACCTCCTCGGGCACCCCACGTTCAGGCTCGGCGCCATCGTCGGATCCTCCGCCACCGTCGGCAAGCCGTTCAGCGCGGTGTTTGAAAAAAAGGAAGAATCCCTCGCGGAGCACTACGGGGCCGACTTGTGGAAGCCGATGGATTTCCCCACGGAGCTCATGTCCGCGCGGGTGTGCAGCGTCGAGGACGTCATCGAGCGCGGCGAGTGCCGCACCGCGCTCTCGTTCATCGCGCCGGAGCACGGCGAGATTGAAGACAGGCTCGCGGCGGCGGGGATCAAAGTTTTCTCGATATCCCCCCACGCGCGCTTCGACCCGACCAATCCACTCTCCGTCCCGGAGGCGAACCCGGAGGTGCTGAAGGACGCGGTGGACAAGGCTGCGGCGAACGCCTTCGAGGGTGACTGCGCCAGCCTGGTCAAGTCCCCCAACTGCGTCACCTGCGGAGTCGTCGTGGCGCTCAAGGCGCTGGATGTCGCGTTTGGCGTTGAGGACGTCTCGGTGACCACGTTCCAGTCTCTGAGCGGCCGCGGGGATGCCAAGTACCCGCGCGACGTCGTGATGGGTAACGTCTATCCGCTGCACGGGACGGTGGAGCGCACGGGTGAGTACCAGCACGGCGAGCTCAAGCGGATCATGCCGGATGTCAAGCGCGTGTCGGTAGCCGCGTACAGGGTGCCGGTGCAACGGGGACACCTGGTGGATGTACGCGTGACGTTTCGGTGCGCCACGAAGCCCTGCGCGCGTGACATCGAGACCGCGTTGTCATCCTTCGACCCACTACGCGACGTCCCGCTACCGAGCAAGCCACGAAGGGTCATCTACGTCAAGCCGCTGGACGAGGATGAAGCTGGACCTCGGATCGGTACGCCGCGGCCCAAGGATGATAACGAGTACGAGGGCGGGATGAGCGTGTGCGTGGGTAACGTGACGTGCGATGACGAGCTCTACGACGTGAGGTTCTGCCTGGTGGTGAACAACGTGGTGCGCGGGGCGTGGGGCGCCGCGCTGCTCAACGCCGAGTACTGGCACTGGCTCAAGGGGAGGAAAACGGCGGCGCCCGGGGAGACGGCGCTGGCGCAAGGGGAGACGCTCGCCGCCCCGTTAGCCGCCGCTCGCATCGAGTGCTGATGAAAGACGAAGTCTTTGTGTGTTATCACATTTGATGAATGAATAGTCTGAATAGTTTCGTGTTGACAATACGTTGAATAATACGTTTGCATCGTAATGTTATGTGCGTTCACTTCGCCGGTTCAATTGTTGTTGGTGTGGATCTTGCGCCCCGACTCCACGCCGGCGACGGATGAGGGCTTAAGTCCCTTGGTCTCCGACGTGGGCGCCTCCACCCTGTTACTACCCGGCCCCGCGATGAGTCTCCGTCCGTTGTCCATCAGTTCGACGTTCTCCCAGTCCAGGAGCTCCCGCGTGTGCGAGTCCAGCACGATGAGGATGGTCCACAAAATCTCAAAGCACAGCACGTCGTTCGGGTCCAGGAACGCCACCCGGATGTCCATCAGCGACCCCGTGACCTTGGTGATCTTGGTCTTGATGACGTACTTATCCCCGTGCGCCAGCTCCTTGTGGAACGTGGACTGGATCTTAGCCGCGAAGAGGTTGCGTCGGTAGTAGTGCTCGACGTGCGTCAGCCCCGATTTCGCCATCAGCTGCTCCACGCCGTCCACGCTCCTCGCCACGATCATCTCCACGGTGTAGTGCTGGTTCATGTCCACGTCCCTAAACTCCACCACGCGGTCCATTCGCACCTCCAGGCTGAGGTCGATCTCCCTCGGCGGGTTCATCAGGAACTTGTGCCCGCCGATGCGGAAAAACTGAAACGTCTTTCTCCAAAAGTTGTACGTGATGAACTTGAACAGGAACCAGTACGGGGTGCTCCCCACCGTCTTACCCGCGAGCCTCCTGCGCACAATCTCGTTCAGGTTGTCGTAGTCCACGTTGGGAAAAGGCTTGGCGTCCGGGTCGTCCGCGGTGGACTCGAACGTCGTCGCGTGCTCCGCGACGGCG
>ENA-UOXV01004739-UOXV01004739.1-marine-metagenome-genome-assembly--contig:-NODE-4739-length-15381-cov-5.349928_pt1 | contig 15381 bp, 13 predicted proteins | sample MGYA00238165_ERZ766961 | MGnify/ENA primary metagenome ERZ766961 (study PRJEB28924, sample SAMN03173240) | marine metagenome | biome: Marine; feature: Water; material: Subsurface seawater | place: North... | reverse complement strand
CGGTGCCGGTTTTGGCAACGGAGGAGGAGTAATTTAGGTCGGCGTCGTCGTCGTGTGTCGCGTGTGTCGCCGCTGATATGGGTCCCGCCACTAATGAGGACGTGGAGCACACCATGGTGCTCGAGCACGTAAATCCCACCACCCGTCTGCTGGAGAAGCGTCGGTTGATGCGCGAGACCGAGGAGACGCTCGACGCGCGCAAGTCCGAGTACAAGCTGAAGGAGCAAGGATTCAAGCGAAGGGAAGAGGCGCTCAAGCGAAAGGACCTGGAGCTGCAGGAGTCCCTCGTCCGGTTCAGCAAGTTCCTCCAGGAGAACGACGCGAAGAGGACCGCGGCGGAACGAAAGGCGGCGGAGGAGATCAAGGCGAGGCTCCAGAAGGAGATGGAGATACGCGAACTGACCCGGATGCAGGAAGGACTTCGAGCCGACTTGGAAGATGCCAAGGATGAGGTCGAACGGAACCTGCGGTACGAGCGGTACCTGAGCACGGTGCTCGAAGCCCCGGACAGCTCGTACGGGGAGATACAGGACCTGCTAAACAGGCACAAGACCCTGAGGGTGACCAACGAGGACCTTCGCACTCGCGACGCCGCGCTCAACGACGACGCCGACGCCACCCGCGCCAGGCTCCACGCGTACACGAAACGTATGACGGACGAACGGCTCAACCTGAACAACGACATAGCCAAGTTGAAGAAACGTCTGGAGACCGCGAGTTTGGAGGTTGAGCGGGCGCAGAAGGCGTCGGCGGCGGACCAGGCCAGTTCGAGGAACCGGACGCTGGAGCACGGCCGGGTGGTGGCGGCGGCGGAGAACCTGTTCCAGCGGTGTCGGCAGCGGAGTAACGTGCAGTACGCGCGGACCAAGGACCCGATCGAGCAGCTGCACGTCATCGGTGACTACGTGGGCGACATGGGGCAGGTGGTGAAACACAAGGGCAAGGTCTGAGGCTAGATAGAATTGAAACGAGTTTATTGGAACTCATCGGAATCCTCTGCGTCGATTCTCAGCCTTCGCCTCCTTCTTCTCGCGCTTGCGCCTCTCCTCCTTGGTCTCCTTCATCCGCGCGTTCTTCTCCATCTCGTCCTGGGTCGGGGTGAAGATCCACGGCAGGATGATGTCCGCCCACAGCTTGTACGTGGCGAACCCCGGGATGATGAGCGCGACGAGCCAGAACCAATCGCTGAACGCGGCGGTGGTGATCAGCACGAAGGCTGCGACGTAGATGATGTCGTGGTAATAGGACGTCATGCCGCCCAAACCGAGGTCCGACCCTCCGTCGATGAGGTTACCCGCCGGGTCGTACGTGGGAGCGCCATGGTGGTTCAGGCTCGAGTAGCAGAACCAGGAGCTCGTCGCGGCGGTGGCGAACAGGGGGTAATGGATCCACGCGGACGCGGTCGAGCCCTTCCACACGAGCCTGAGCAGGACGTGGAAAAGGACGGAACCCGCGACGGTACGGAACAGAAGCTTGAGCCGCGCGGTGTTCTTTTCGGCGCGCTTCTTCGACTTGTCTCCGGCCATGGTGCGCCGCTACCTGGACGCGCCCTCGGAAATGCAGTAAATTCGATCGCTCGAGGTGCCGAAGTGCGAAGCCGAAACTCTATCCACTCCCGCCACAGCACAGTGCGCACACCTCCCGGATCGCTGAGGTATAAACGCGATGCCGTCGATCACGATGTCGTCCACGCTCATCACGCGTGGCCCCGTGGCGGTATCGAGGACGAAGCGCCCATCCTCGCGCGTCACCGCCCGTCGCCACGGACCTTCCTCGATCCGCCCCATCGACGTGTCGCGGTGGAGCCGAAGCGCGGCCCTCTCCCGCCGCGGTCGACTCGTCTCCACCCCGGGCGCGATCGCCGATCCCGAACCGCCCTCGTCTTCAACCTCCACGACCACCTTCGTCGTCGATGCGCCGGACGTGGGCGCGCACGGGTCGGGCGTCGCACCTTCCCCGCCCCAGCCCAGCAGGACCGTCGTCGTGGGCGGCGGTCCAACCGGCCTAGCCGCGGCGATAATGCTCGCCCGACGGGGCTGGACCAACATCGAGGTGTGGGAGCGGCTGCAAGCCCCGCCCTCTCCGGACGCCACCGAGATCTGGGGCGACCCCAACAGGAGCTACTGCATCGGCGTGAGCGGCCGGGGCCAGATCGCGCTGAAACGCCTCGGCGCGCTCGACCGCGTGTTGTCCTACTGCAAAACCGTGAAGGGCCGCATGGACTGGTCGCCGCAGAACCCGGCGGGCAAGGAGACCATGTCGAACAAGCAGTACGACACGCAGGTCATTCAACGGGACAGGCTCGTGGCGGCGCTTCTGATGGAGATTGAAGAGAAGTACTCAGACGCGGTGACGGTGACGCACGGAGTTCAGTGTACAGACTGTACGTGGACCGGGGGCGGGTCGGCGGTGTTAACACGCGAGCCCACGGAGTGCCGGTCGGACGAGCACAAGTCCGGGGACGAGGATGACGAGGAGGTGTGTGAACCGGGTTTGGTGAACGACGAGGCGGGGGTGAAGGTGACGGTTCATGTCCCGTTTGTAGTCGGCGCGGAGGGCGCTTCCCGTCGCAACGCGGTGATGCGCGCGATGGACGACGACACCCGGTGCGGCGTGAAGATGGTTCGGTTCCCGGATACCAACCCACGGGTGTACAAGACGATACCGATCAACCTACCGGAGTCGTACAGAAACGACCTCAACTACAGCGCCAGGACCGACGGCGGCGTCGCGCTCGAGGCTTTGCCCACGAAGGAAGGTTTGCTGGTTGGCATCTTGCTCGTCAAGCCCGGGGATACGGAGACGTGCGCCACGCTCGAGTCCAAGGAGAGTTTACGAAAATACTTCGACGAGGATTTCCCCATGTTCACCGAGTTCGTCACCGACGAGGACCTGGACTTGATGGCCAAGCGGTCTCTCTCCACGTTGCCCACCTTTGCGTATTGCGGCGGCGGCGCCCTGCACAGGGTGGTCGGCGAGGCTGGCGAGTCAGACGAGGAGGCTGGCGGCGCGTGCCTCCTCGGGGACAGCATCCACACCGTCAAGCCGTACTTCGGTCTCGGCGTGAACAGCGCCTTCGAGGACGTCACCGTGCTCGACGACTGCCTCACGTCCGCGGCTGCTTCCGGGAAGTGGCCGGAGGCTTTGGGCGCTTACTCCGCTTCACGCGCGGAGGACGCCAAGGCTTTGGTGGACATCTCGCGTTCGTTCGACGGCGGGTTCATGACGTTCGTGCTTCCCCTCATCCTGGACGGGATCTTCTCCAAGCTCGCGCCCGGCGTGTTCATGCCGAACACGATCCAGATGACGCAGAAATACGACTGGAGGTTCTCCGAGGTGGCCAGGCGGAAGAGGCGCGACAGGACTCTTCAGCTGGGGATCCTGGCGACCGCGCTGGGTGCGATGGGAACCGTCGCGTTCATGGTCGTGAGGGCGCTGGTGGGAGTGGTGATGCGCGCGATGGCGGGTGGTTTGGCGGCGTGAGAAGGGAGTGTGACATTCAGTTAGCCAACACGTGTGAGGTAGTCGAGCTGAGAAAACCTTCGAGCTCATCTGGGGACGCACCTTCACGAGTGTGTCATTTTTTTGGGGGCTTGCAGAACCCTATTTTTCCCGCGGGTGATGACAAACCCCCGTTCTTGGTTCAAGCATCAGGGTGTCCTTTGGGAATCCCAGTCATCACTGATGGCCAGTCAGAAAAAACGGGATTCGGTTTTATCCGCAGAGCCAGCTCAGAGCCAGGAAGACCGGATAGGGGGACCTCCCGTGGAACACACCATACACGCACTCTTACCAGACTTTTCCGTCGGAAACACCTCCACGGAGATGTTCGCCCTCACCTCTAAGACTATCGCGCCGGTGAGTGTCATCCCCGTCCCCGCGACGTGCGCGCGAACACCGTCCATCGCGCGCCCGACCGTTAAAAAACCAAAAACTCGAACATTTTGTCCGATCTTGCCATCTAGACGCGGTCTCGCCGGGGCTCCGTGACGCTCGCGGCGGGCGTTCACCCTCGAACGATCCATCGGCGATGTTCATCGACCAAATTGGCACACCACGTGCGTCGGTCGCGTCGCGCGGGACATTTCGCGCCGCGATCCACCCGCGCGCGTCCCTTGGCCGCAAAACCGCCCTCCTCCCTCCCCTCCGTCGGCGTTCCGTGACTCACGAATGCACACCCCGTCTCTCTCCCTTTTCGCATCGCAGGTGGCTGCACTCCGCACCACCAAGGCTCAACCCGCCAAGTCCCGCGCCGTCGTCGTCACCCGCGCGGCGAAGGACCCGCGCGGCGTCTACATCGGCAAGGGCAAGTGGATCCAGGACGACGACGCCAAGTACGCGTCCCGCGACGACTGGTTCACCGGCGGCTGGCCCGGCGGTGAGGTCGGCCTGAAGGAGGGGTTCATCCAGGAGCCCTTCGAGAAGCCCTCCGGGGGCCAGGCGGAGGAGTACGACCTCCCCGAAGACTACAAGGGTGAAGACACCGTCTACATCGGCAAGGGCAAGTACGTCAAGGGCGACGCCAAGAAGTTCGCGGGCAGGGATAACCTGTTCACCGGCGGCTGGGCCGGCGGCGAGGTCAGCCTTAAGAACGCGGAGCAGCTCAAGCTCAAGGTTGGCGACTACGTTCAGATCAAGGAGAAGAGCGGCGGGATCTTCGGCTTTTTCGCAACCCTCACCGGCGGGCCTCCGAAGACGGGCACCGTGAAGAAGGTCGAGGCTGGCAAGAGCGGCGCGGTCAAGGTGACCGTCTCCGTCCTCCCCTTCGACAACGCGGTTGTGTACAGCGGCGACGAGCTCGAGAAGATCGACGCCAACTAAATCACACCGCACATCGTCGACCCACATTATTTCCACTTCTTTCATAGTTGCTGAGGTGCTCATTTGGCACTGACCCGTCGCCGGGTCCGTCTCTCTGGAACCTCATGTAAATCAAAACATCACGTATTACTCACGAATCGTGTGATTACTCTCTTCGTATTTCATTCTTAATCGTTGTACTGGCGTGGCGACCGGGGAAAACACCCAGGTCCATATTCCGCCTTGAAGTCTTCTGCTGCTACTTTGTTGGTACATCTTTATCGCGTGACCTCGTCCGCGCTTCGTCCTCGAGCCGCGTACGCACGACGCGCTCGTCCACCTCCTCGAGTCCACGCCCGTTCATCATTCGCCCGTTTCACTCATTTCCCCTTGATGACGCCCATCTCCCTGAGCTTGGTGACGATGTTGATCATGCTTCCGAACCACGCCACCGCCCTGATGGCGGCAACCTCCGGCTTGCCGTTGCGCACCTCGCGACCCGCCCATATCCTAACCTCCGTGGACGCGAGCATCATCGCCAGGTCCGTGGCTGACGACGACCGCGCGAACGGGTTGTTGGGCAATCCGTCGGGCGGCTTGTGTGAACTCGTCGCGTCCAATGCGACTCGCGCCAGCCTCTTCGGGTTGTGCGCTACGAGAAAGTGGATGAGGTTCTGGCACCACACGCGGCTGTACGCGTTGAGCCTGTCCCGAGCCTTGAACGAGAACCAGAGCTTGACCCTGGAGCGCAGTGGCCGGGCGGGGACGCGGTACTTGGCGGAGCAGACCCTGCAGTTGGTCTCGCGGTTGCCCTTGGTTCGCATGGAAACCTTCTGCCACTGGCGGAGGCACTTGGTGTGCACAAACTCCTGTTTTGGATTTAGAAATTGAAAAGGTCAGCGCACGTGGGTCACTTGTTGGAGGGGGGTTCGCCAATTCGTGGTTGCGGTTCGCAGTGCCGTCGGAATCGTGACTGGAACGTCATACGAAAATCCGACGTGGCGAGCACTCATTTCGCAATTCTGCTTTCCAGCATTTTAGCTCGTTCGCGCGGGAGTTATTTTTCCCGGCTTTCCGCGAGGCGAAGGGTTGGGGGTGTTGTCTTACCTGGGAGCCGGTGCAGTCGCACGGGGCGATGAGCTCGCCGCGCTCGGGGCCCGCGAAGCAGAACCTGCAAGAGTTCGTGGGTTCACAGAATCGGCACTCCAACTCGTCGTCGTCCTCATCCTCCGCGCAGGACGCCTCGGGGAGATGGTTCTGGTCCAGAATGTCCCCGGGAACCTCCTTCGCCAGTGTGAAGAGACAAGAGTTGGAGCAGCATCGCGTGGGGGGCTTGGCGGGCTCCTCCATCTCGAGGTCGAGAGCCTCGTTGTCGGCGACGCAATGGTTGCGGAGCTCCCAAAGCGTCAGGCCGGTGCCCATGAAGATGAGTCCCGCGCGCGACATGGCCTACGCGTTCGCCGGGATGCCGCGGTTTTTAGAAGCCGAAAAACTTTACACCGCGGTGATCACCTCCGAAGACTGAGCCGGAGCGTATCGCCGCGACGTCGAAGCCGTCGATGCGTCGCGCTTTGATGCGAACGACGTGAGAAGACGAAGATGCCGGCGCGGGGTCGGTCGAGGTCGATCGCGCGCTGCGTTGTGACCTCGTTCACGCGGTCGCCTCGCTCGATATTCAAGAGACACTCAAAACCGCGCGAAGAAGCGAGGATCTCGAGAAATCTGTGACACCTGGCATTTGCTGTGACCCATAAAGCCCGATCAAAGCTCCGCCTCCTAGGGACGCGTGCGACACGTATTCGAACATCTCTGGGTGTATTTACAAGTCACCCGGCGCTTCCACGCCGTCTATGTACATCCGTCTACGCGTCACCGCCGTATCGCATGACAGTTCCAATCGCCGCGCGAGCCAACGCCTTGGTTCCGGTCGTGAACGTCCAAGGCGCAACCGCCCGGCAGTCCTCCCGGGCTCGTTGGTAGGCGTCGTACCAGTTTTCTGAACTGTGCTTCCACACGGCGCTCTCCGCGAGATGGGTGTCCGTTTGGCGCCTGAGCACGTCGCTGGTTCGAACGACGGCGTCCAGTTCGAGGGTCACGCGGTCCAGTTCGGAGGTGAGTTTGTCTTTGACGGCCGCGAGCTCGAGACGGAGCCGGTCGTTCTCGGCGGTCAGTCGCGACACGTCCTCGAGCAGCGAGTCCTCCCGCGTGGGAAGTTCACGCGAGTTGGACGGTCCTTGTACGCGTTCGTGGTCGTCAGCGTACGCGGGGCAGTCACCGATGTGTGGTCCGTGAAGCCGGTGGTCTATGGAGCCGGCGTCGAATGATGAGGTTGGCACCTGGCAGGACCCTCGGGACCCCGCAGCCGCAGCCGCGACGACGACCGCGTCCGACCTCGCGTCGGATACGACCGACCCGCCGGACACCACGTACACGAGAACGACGCACACGGTCACGAGCACGATGCCCAACGGGAGGAAGAACCTGGCGGGGCCCAAGGACCTGACCAGCGAGCGCCAGTCGTCGTCGTCGACGGAGCTCGAAACTTCCCGCGTAAAAATATCCACTGCGCCACCCGCGAGATTCTCCTCGCCCGTGCTTGTGCAGGTCCCAACGTCTTCGACGGGGAGGTTGGGCTTTGCGCTGGAGCCGCGTTTGACGACGGCGAGCAGGGCGACGAGGTCGGATGCCGCTCGGGAGGCGCCCGCGGTGAGCGATTCCTCGGCGAGCCTGAGCCACTGGTCGACGCCGGCGGGCTCTGCATGGTCGTTGCGCAGTCGTTGTTGCGCATCTGAGTAGGAGGAGGAGGAGTGCCTGGGCGGGAACCTCGAGATGACGCCCGCGTCGAGGTCTTCGAACTCGTCGGCGACGTCGACGTCGGAGTTGGAGTCGGCGCGGGCGAAAGATCCGGCGGATAACCCGGTGGGGGTGCCCGGGTTTAGGGCGGGTGAAGACGCCCGGCGGGGCTCGAGGACGTCCCCAAAGTTGTTGTTGTTATCTTTGGCGCCATGTTGAACCACGACGGTATCTCGTTCGTCGTCGGAGTGGGGCGCTGACGGGGGACTCAAAATATCCCAGTCGTCGAAGCTGTCCATGCTGCCTTCCTGTCGTGAAGGCCACGCGTCCACGCGCGTCGGGGCGGACATGACGCTCGGGGCGGTAGTCACAGTGTTCGCCGTCGTTGCTTTTTCAGAGGAAAAAAGAGCCCGTGAGCTGAGCCACGATTGCACGTTCAAAAGATATGCGTGTCGTCATCGTGAGGCGCGACAGTTGAGTGGCGCACCGGTGGCGCGAACGTTGAGGGATGTCGGGGTGGAGGTTCAGAACCGCGAGCGCGGAGGTCGACCCCGAGGTGCTGCGGAAGGAGGAGGAGGGTCTGATCACGCTCATGAAGGAACGCGCGCTGGTGCGGTGCAGGGAGACGCAGAAGGACTACTACGAGTGCGTCAAGGGGCGGACGATCAGCATCGCGTGGGCCTGCAGGGAGAGTGCGAAGGCGATGAACGACTGCCTGCACCAACACACGGACGACACGGCCCTCGATGAGCTCAAAACTCGGTGGCTGAGCGCGGGACGGCCGTCCATCGCGGACAGGGACTCGCGCTTCGCCAAGAGCTACGTCAAGAGCTGACGTCGACTTAGGTTTAGACCTCTGATAGAGAACAATATAGTAGCGCGCGCCTAATTGACCGCCTTGTCTATGCGCTGATCCACCGGGATGACCTCCTTCTCGTATCCGCCGGACAGACCCTTAAGCCTGCGCGTGAGCAGCGCCTCGGACAACAAGCCACCTACGACCCTCTTACCCAAACCCATGATCGAGTCCATCGAGCCCGTGAACTCCGTGATGAGCGGCGACATCTTAGGGTGCTCCACCATCAGTCCCCCGGCGCAGTTCATGCACTCGCCCTCCTCCACAAGGAACTCCACCACATCATCCGGAATGGGCGCGAACGCTACGGTGCTGCCGTCGAACCCCGCGGATCTCTCGCCGGTTTCGAGGTCGGTCACCACGATGGCGCCCACGGTGGACGGGGGCGACTCGCCGTAGGATGTGATGAACGAACGCGCCTCATCAACCGACTCGGGCTTCTCCCGTACCTTCCCCTCGTGCACCACCACCTGGTCGCACGTCACCAGCATCGTGTCCACGGCGAGGGGCCACTGACCGGCCATGTCCGGACCGAGCTCGTTCGCCATCTTGGCCACGATGGCGTCAGCCTTGGCGCACGCGACGGCCATGACTAAATCCTTGGGGGTTAATTTGGTCCGATCCCCGACCGCCTTCTCGTCGATGTCGGCGACGGCGACGGTGTACTCTATGCCCATCTCCTTCAGGATCGCCTTGCGGGTGAACGACTTGGACCCGAGGATGACCTTGATCCCCGCGTCCTTGAGCTCGGCGGCGGTCGCGGCGTCCGCGGAGGTCTGGCCGCCGGATGCCTCGCCGACGGACGCCTCGCCGCCGTACCCTTCGCCCCCCTTCGCGTCCCCGGCCTTCTTACCGCTGCCCTTGGCGGACACGGCGACCCAGCGGGAGGAGGACGATGCCCGGTTTCCCATCGAGGGTCGAAGCGCGGGCGCGGCGCGGGCGAGCAGCGGGACGAGCGTCGCGCGCATGTTCCAATGACGATCGAACAGTTCCACGCCGTCTCTACCGAAACCAGTTAAAAAAAACCATCGTCGGTGCCAACAGGACACAAGGCGGACGCACGTCGCGGGCCCGGCACTCCCCTCACTCCCGGCGGGTCCGGATCGGTGGACATGATTGAAACCGCACACGCCGTGCGGTGCCGGCCCGTCGCGGCGCATCGTCGATCCCTCGTCGGCTCGCGCGTTCGCCAGGCGCGGCCGGTCCGAGGTCACAAGGGTGGGCACCCTCTGCTGCGGGTGAGTGCCCAGGGCGACGAGCGGGGGTCATCGCCCGGTGGGCTCATCGCCGGGGGTCTGAAGAACGCGCTGGGATTCTTCAAGGCTCGAATGGACGAGATGATGGAGGACGACGAGGAGGCCGCGGTGTCGCGCGTGGTGCAGCGCTCGCCCGACGACGGTTCGGTGGCGTCCTGGTCAATCGATCTCGACGTCTTCCTCCGGGAACCGACGACGCCGCTCTCGGCGAAGTCCGCGGCGTGCGTGGAGCGAGTGTCCCTCGGGATGACGTGCGAGTTCGCGGAGAGGGACGCCGGGGTCTACCCGAGCAGGGGCGGCGCGGGGGTGCGGGGCAGCAGGTACTTCGTCGACGACGGGCTGGCGGATCCATCCGGCGCGGATGCCACGCCGGGGTTCTTCTGGATCGCGGACGAGCCCGGGTACTTCAAGTTCACGACGCGACTGAACGAACCGGTGGTGGCGTCGGGGAAGACGGTGCTACCCGCGGGTGACGTCTACTTCAACGCGAAGATCGACGTGGGTGAAGGAGACGAAGGTAATGATGGGACCGAGCGGACTACGTCGGTTCGGATGACCTCGGGCGTGGCCACTGTCAAACAGGACGTGAAGGCGTCGTTCCTCGGTGCGGATTACAGCGGGATCATGGCGGAGTACATCGTGGTGGGTACGTTCACGGGCACGAGGCGGAACTGAGTAGTGGAGGTGCGGGTGGTAGGATTCGACGACGAACGGTCGTGAGACGGCTAAGTACACCTCAAACTAAAATATCGTCGTCTCGAAGAGTCGGCTAGTGATCTAGTGTCCGATGCCTCCCATGAACTTGCTCGGATCGGGCGCGGCGCCGTTGAACTCCGCGCCGGAGAAGTCGAACCCGGGATGCTCCTCCGCGAACCTCTCCTTCATCAGCCGCGCCTTCTCCGCCTCCTCCGCGGCGGGATCCAACCCTCCGTGTCCCTTGAACAGACTGACCCACGGCCTCCCTTTGTGCAGCTTGGTCATCTGCATGTGCAGCTCGCCGTCCTCCAGGGTCCAGAAGCTATCACCCGCCTTGACCTGCTCCGTGAGTTCGTGGTGCAGGTACGGCGGGTTGCCCTTGATGCCGAACTTGACGGACGTGCTCGTCACCTCCACGTCGAGGATCTTCGCCTTGACCCCGGGGGGCGTGCGCACGTAGAAGTTGCACTCGTCCAACGTCTGATCCCACTCGTACACGACCCTGCCCTCGTGCGTGTACGCGTGACGTGTCGTGGGCGCGAGCTTGTCCCCCATCGCGCCGGTTGAAGTGTGGGGCACCGACGGTGCGCCCGCTAAAGTGTCGGCGATCGAGGAGGGTTCAAAGAGTTTTAGATGTGTTACGCAACGGTCTGTGCTCGCTATGACAATAAGCTACGTCCTAAATGCACCTACATCGGTGTCGGCTAATCTTACATGGATCTAACGTACAACCTAATCGTTCACAGCACGCTGCTGTCGCTCGCCATGATGTACCCAGCATGGGCGAGCGCGGCAATCAGCGATGCTCCGTATAAGCGATTTCTCAAGGGAGGGTTATAATTGAACCCGATCCGTATGAGCGGTAGCATCGGAGCGTATATCAGCGGGACCATGAGCTTACGCTGAATCGCAGCCTTACGCGCTTCGTTCAGCTCCTTCCACTGGTCCACGTCGTCCTTACCCTCCGCCATCGCGCCGTGAAAAGTGTTACAAATGATGCAAAGGTGGTGACAAATCTTATTGGAAAATTTTAAACTTTAGTTACTGGAGCGCCGAGATGGACTGCGCCGCCGCCGCCGCCAGCTTGGCGTGGTTCTCGTCGAGTACCACGCCTTGGGGGGGAACTTCTCCCCAGTGCATCTTGAAGATCTGGACGCTCATCTTGGGGATTTGGATCATGAGCTGGTCGTTGTCCTGCTGGATGATGCCCCGCTGCTTGTTGCCGCTGTTCTCCCACCCGCCAAACTCCGCGCTCTGCGAGTTGTAAACCTCCTCGAACCCGGCGCAATTCTCCCACGGGTTTCCGATGGCGATGCCGTACAGACCATCCGCGTCCCACTGCCCGTCACCCGCGTTCACGACGACGATCATGCGCTCCTTCTCGCCAGTCTCCGGGTCCTCGTGGTACCTCTCGCACGCCAGGATGCCGTTGTTGTCGTCGCGGTGCGTTCGGGTGTAGTTGCCCATGGTGAGCGCCTTGTGGCTGACCCGAACCTCGTTCGCAGCCTTGACGTGGGCCATGCCTTGTTTGGCGTACAACGCCCCGTTGTCGACGCCCTTCTCGGCGATCATGTTGAGCAAACCCCAGTCGAACTTTTCGTCATCGCCGGTGTGCCAGTGACCGTCCTGGTGAACCTCGGTGCCCATGAACATCATCGGCAAGCCTTGGCCGGCGCACATCACGCCCCACCACAGCCTCGCGCTGGCCCTCGCGCGCCACTCGCCACGGCCGCCGAACCTACTGACCCAGTGCCCGAGGTCGTGGCTGTGCCCGGGTCTTTTACCGCACTGGTCGTGCGAGCCCAGGAGGTACTTGACGCACTGCGCGTTGCCCCCGTAGCCACCCTTCAGCCGGACCATGTACTCGAGCTGGTCAAAGTTGCCGTTGTACTGCCACGTCATGTCAGCCGCGTCGTCGCACCCGGATAGAAGCCACACGCTGTCCGCGCCGAGGTCGTGGACGACGAAGGCACCCTCCGGGTTGTGCTCGGCGACGACGAACCTGTCGGGGTAGTTCTCCCGGCAGCGCCTAGTCACCTCGGTGCACAGGTCCGGGGACATGGAGTGCGCGGAATCGATCCGGATGCCGTCGACGTTGTACTCGCCGAGCCACGTGTCCACGACGCCGGCGAGGTAACTCTTCACCTCGCCCTTCCAGAACGCGAACCCTTGGCCCCAGCCGGTGTCGCCCGAGCGCTCGAAATAGATCCCTCCGTTCTCGTCGGGGCCCCAACCGTCGTACTCCCACAAAGAGTTTCCGTTGGCGGCGCCGTGGTGGAGGGCGACGTCCACGAAGACGGCGATGCCGCGTTTGTGCGCGGCGTCGATGAAATCGGCAAAGTCATCCGGTGACCCGTACGGCCCGTGGACGTTGTGCATCATCCTCGGGTTGTACCCCCACGCTCCGCCAAACTCGGTGGTGGGCAAGAGCTGGATGGCGGTGAAGCCCATGGACGCGATGTGGTCGAGCTTGCGAACGAGCGCGACGAAGGTCCCGGGGTCGGTTCCAAGGCTCGGGTCGTTGCGGCCGGTGAACGTGCCGACGTGGAGCTGGTAGATGACGTACTCCTCCTTCGGCCTGCGTTGAAACGGCGACCACGCGAACCGCGTCGGGTCCCAGATGTAGCACACGTCCGTCTCAAACTCAGCCTCCCGGGCGTACGGGTCACGCCGTGTGAACACGTGCCCGCCCGGCATGGATACCTCGTAGTTGTACCTCCACCCGTGTCCAACCTGCTGAACCTCGAGCCGCCAGTTCCCGTCGTCGCCGCGGGTCATCGGATACCGGGTGGGTTCGGGTAAGGGCGCGTCCCTGTCGAAGGGCCTCAGGGGATCGGGCGCGCCGCCGTAGATGCACAGAGTCATCTCCTCGGCGTGGGGCGCCCAGACGCCGAAGTGGGTGCCGATGGACGTCACGTTGGCGCCCAGCCGGGACCGCGCGATGGAATCCGGGTGCTCCGCGGAGGCTTGCGCGGCGGCGGCCTGTCCCGCCGGGGTGGCGGCGACTGCGGCTGCATCGGCAGCCTCCGTCGCGGACGCCTGCGCGATGAGGTCGTCGGCGCTGAGGTCGAACTTGCCGATCTTCGGTCCCGGCGGCGGCGGGGCCTTGCCCTCCTCGCCGACGCTGACGGGTCCCCCGACGTTGGTCTTCCTCGCCTGCGCCAAGATGGCGTCGCGGATGCCGCTGCTGGTGTTGTTCTCCTCGGAAAGTTTCTCCTCAACCTTGGCGCGCGCGATCGCCGCGTTGGGGTCCTCGGCGGCGGGCTCCGCGGGAGCGGCGCCAAGGTCGGTGGGGGTCCAATTTGGCACGTTCTCGGGGGCGATCCCGGGAGCCGCCGGAGCAGCCGGGGTCGCGGCGGGCGCGGGCGTGGCGGGCTGCATGCCGGGAGGAGGGGGAGGCGGCGGCGGGACACCCCTCGGCGTCTCGGGCGCGGGCGCCTCGTTGGGCACGGCAAAGCCGGACTGGTCGAGGGGTGCACCCTGCTGCGCGGCGGCCGCGAGCTTCTCGCTCTTCTCGGCAGCCTCGTAGGCGTCAGCCGCCTCCGCCAGTTTCGCGGCGGCTGCTGCGTACGCGGCGGCTGCGGCGTCAGCCTCCGCCTGCGCCGCGGCTTCCGCCTCCACCTGTTCGGCGGCGGCGGTGGCAGCCTTGGCGCGCGCGGCCTCGAGCTGCGCCTCGAGCTGGCGTTCCTCCTCGGCGGCGGCGGCCACCTCCGCGGCTTTCTGCTTCTTATCCTGGAGGTTCTTCGTGGCAGCCGCGAGTCTCTCGGCGGCGGCTGCGGCTTCGGAGTCCTCGAACGCGACGGGGGGAGCGACGCCGGCGACCGCGGCGGCGGGGTCCATCCCCGCGGCGACGGCTTCCTGTGCGGCCCTCTCTTGGGCCTCCACGAGCGCGGCTTGCTCGGCGGCGAGCGCTCGGACTTGCTCAGCCTTCTCGGCGGCGACGGCTCGGGCGCGTTCTTCGCGTTTCTGCGCGAAGAAGGCTTCGCGCTTGGCTGCCTGGTCGGCGGCGTGGTTGGGGTCGTTGATGTTCTCGATGACTTCCTGGTTCTTCGCGGCGAAGGCTTCGTACTCGGCCTCGGCGGCGGCTGCTTCCGCCGAGGCTTGGGCTCTGGCTGCCGCCTCGGGATCGACAGCGGCGGGCGCGGCGGGCTCGGCGGCTGTTTTGGGCTTGGCGTCGTCCTCGGGTCCCTCCTCGGGCCTCTTACCGCCGTTGTACAGGATGAACATCTCGGTGCCGAGCTCCGAGCGCATCAGGCGGTCGATGAGGTCGCTCTTGCTTCCGGAGGTCTTGACCCCTTTGATCTTGCACATCGGCTTGAGCTCGGTGATCGTGCTGGCGCGGAGCTCGTCGCGTCGCGTGCACACGCGCTCGTACTCCTCCCCGCCCTCCTCGTCGAACTCCCCGACGGCGGCGATGCGCGGACCCATCAAACCCGCGGCGACGACGCGCGAGCGGGACGTAATCGTCGCGCACGACGCTTTTCCGTCGTTCCGCCCGTGAGTCGGATGCCCGCCGGCGCCGCTTCGGGGAACGCGGGCGGTGTGCGAGGGTTTGCGCGCGCCGCCCGCCTTGAAGGGGCGGGCAATCGCGGTAACACCCGCGATCCTCGCGATTGGCACCGACATCGCGCTGGAATTCGATCCACTCGGCGTCGCGGCCGTACAATGCGCGGCGTTCGCGAACCTCCTTTTCGCGGATTCAAGGCTGAGTCATATTTTCGCGGTTTTTCTGTTATATGGTAATTCTGACTCAGAAACCACGGTCTAAAAGTAAAATCGACGATACCCTAAACCATCTCTGCAGTGCCAATGATTGCGCTTTTGCAGCAAGTCGAGATTTGCAGTCGCCTCCAAAACATGGAATCGCATGGCACGCGCTGGTCACAACTTTGAGCACCTAGGATGGACGAGTTCGTCGAGGCTCCACCCGCGCCGCCCCCCGCGGCCGCGGACGAGGACTTCTTCGCGGCCGCGCCCGCG
>ENA-UOXV01004733-UOXV01004733.1-marine-metagenome-genome-assembly--contig:-NODE-4733-length-15396-cov-5.961997_pt1 | contig 15396 bp, 15 predicted proteins | sample MGYA00238165_ERZ766961 | MGnify/ENA primary metagenome ERZ766961 (study PRJEB28924, sample SAMN03173240) | marine metagenome | biome: Marine; feature: Water; material: Subsurface seawater | place: North... | reverse complement strand
CCCCGAGATATGTAAAACTTCTCTGATAAACTGTGTCTACGGAATCGCACATGCGAGTCGCATCCGAATGAATAATCTTCCATGCGCACCGCGTCCGCTCTCGCATGACTTAGCCCGTGACATGCCATGCCCTGCTGCACGAACCAATCTTGATGCTGCACCATGCCCCATTGCAGGGAACTGTTGGAGTCGCTGCGGGCGTCGCGGCAGACAACTTGATCGCCTCGGGCATGCGTCCTGCTTCCTGCCGCTGCCTCCTCCAGACTCTAGGTCCCTTACTCCCGCACGATTTTCCATCATTCTTCTGCCAACGCCATGCTCTGTCTGCTCAGCGCTGATATATCGGGGCCCGGAAGCAACCACTCAAAATATGCACATAGTCTTTCACTCTCGGCCCTGGCCGGAAAAGAAACCACCCCCCCCGACCCGACACAGGCACGGCGGTGCCTGCGGGACTTCTGCTGCTCGCTGCGCGTGCCTCCTCGCCTGAGGAAGCAGCGAACCTTATCGCTGCTGCTCTTGGCACCTCGGCGCTTACCCTGGGTGGCGTGAGGTCCGCTTTCCCGCCCAAAGCTAGGCCTTTCTACGCGCACAAGAGCGCACCCAAGCGCGTTCTCGACCTCCCGGCTCTCACTGCTGGCTGGCTGGGCGCCTGGGACCAGCGCAGCACACCTCGACGCCGCACCTGACGCGCCCGCCTCAGCCTTTGCGATCGGCAACACCGCCGGCACCCTCGGCGGGTTCCTGAGTGTCTATTCCCGCCCAGCAGCCGCTACGGGTCGAGCAGCGCAACCCTTCTCGTTGTGACGGCAGCACGGTGCGCGAGGGCAGGTGAGCGGCTGCGCTCTGGTGCAGCAGGCGACAGGCTCGTGGGAGCCGGTGCTAGGAGCAATCGCTGTGCACTATGCGCTAGGCGCGATACTCTTCGCCCTGTGGATAGACTCCGAGGCATCCTGACCAAATGTAGTTCAAGGGACCCGAGTAGGAGCGCGGCGAGCAGAGTGCAGCTCGCTGACCACCATTTGTCAGCGCGACCTGGGTGTGCTCCCATCGTCCGACTGTGCTCCGTGCCGCATGCGACACGCCAGGCTCTGCTGGTCACCACAATCGCAGAGGACCCGGCGCAACCACGTCTGCGTGCATCAGTCCGGTGTGCAAACTTCTTTATGGACAGGAGCTCCTCATTGCAACTGATGACGCAAGCGAGATGATTCGCGCGGGCGCGCGTGCCTTGCACCCACGCACCTCACGCCTTGAGCTTCCCAAAGTTGAACTTGCGTCCGGTCCCAGCAGCTGGCTTCTCGGGACCCATGAATTTTCCGGCGTTGGCCTCGCACGCCGCCCGCAGCGCCTCGGCGAGCTCCTTGTACTCCTGCGTATCCGTGGGTATTGGGTTCCCAGTGAGCGTTACGCGCTTGATTCTCGAGCCTTTCTCTGCCAGGGCACGAAGTGATGCAGGGAGCTTCGTGATTTTGTTTGACTGCACAAAAAGGTTGGTAAGCGCCGGCAGCCCCTCAAAGCGGTCTGGCAGCGCCTCGATCGTGTTCGAGGCAACGTCCTGCATTTTCGAGCAACCCACCCGTGAGCTCGCAAGGCAAAGCAAGGGCAGCGGCGGCGGTGGCGGCGGTGTTGTTCGGGGGGTTTGCCAGAGTTTCGAGAGCTGCGGCATCGAACACCGCATCGGCCACTTCAGAGAGTTTGTTGCCCGACATAACGAGCTTTGAGAGAACAGGAAGGCGCGCGACCTCTGGCGGAATATGCGCAATTTGGTTGGACGTCAGCGCAAGCTCCTGAAGCGCAATGCACGCCGTGATGGATCCTGGAATATCCGTCAGCGCGTTGTCCCCAGCAGAGAGAGACGTGAGTGCGGGCAGCCCCGAAAGGTCTGGAAGCGATGCGATCTTGTTCTTCGAAAGCTGCAGCTCCTCCAGATACGGCTTTGCACCCAGCGCCGGAATTTCCTTGAGCCTGTTTACCCGTGTGATTTTAAAAAAGGCCCGCGCTGTCCGAGCGAAAATGCGACAGAGCGGTGGGGCGGGGCAGCACTTGTTCCAGAAGAGGGCAAGGCGGCGCAGGGAGGTGAGGTTGGCGAGGGGCGGCGCGACAGTCAGCTTGTTGGACGCCAGGTTGAGCAAGTGAAGAGTCTCGAGACGTGACACTGCGTCAGGTACCTCGGCAAGCTGTCGAATTGGGAGGGTTGGGTCAGCGGCGCGCGCGGCAACTGCTTTCGAGGAGCGGGGCGGCGACCTTATTGTTGAAAAGGTTGAGCTCAAGGAGGCACGCAAGGTCCGCGACGCAGGGCGAAAGCGCGGTGATGGCGTTCTTGTATGCATCAAGCCGCTCGAGAGCCACAAGCTCCCCGACACTATCTGGAATCTCTGTCAGCTTGTTGTCCGACAAGTCGAGCACGCGCAGCCGCTGCAGCGACGCAATCTCGCTTGGGAGCGTCTCCAGAGCGTTTTCGGACACGTTGAGCTCAGTCATCGACTCGGCAAGGGCTGAAATGGACGGTGCGAACGCAGTCAGCTTGTTGCAGGAGAGGTTCACTGCTGGGAACGTGCGCGCTGCTGCCACAAAATCCTCTGGCAGCGCGGTGAGCCCCTGCTTCTCGAGCGAGTACGTCGGCGTCTCCCCCTCCACTCCACCCTCCTCTGCATCTAGTGCTGCGGCATCAACAACCTCCGCCGCCACTGATGGTGTGGTAGTCGCGAGCTGCGGAGGCAATTCGCCGCCCGCGAGCGGGGCGGAGAGTTTCACGCGGAGAGCCTGCACCTGCAAGCCGCACAGAGCGCGCAATGAGAATGCGCCACCTGTGACGATACCTGTGGGGATACGTGGAGTCCATGGTGGTCATGACAGCAGACCTGATGGGTGACGTCATTGAGGCGGCTGACCATGGCCTTGAATCGCTCGACTGTTGCGGCGTTGTCCCCCTGCGTGCGCGTGCTCGGTGTGACTGGGAATCCCCCGACGCCGGTCTTGTCCTGAACCTCAATCCCCCGCTGCAGAGCACCACTCCGTACCCAGCGGGCCAGCAAAGGACACATACGTGCTCGAGATCAGGCTCGGATGGACCAGACCTGCACTGCTGCCAGAGGCTTCGGGGGTGCGACAGGCGGCATCGAGCCGTCATCCTACAGTCCGGCCCAGCATCCGCGTGTTAGAGTGCGGGTCCTCCCTGCACGTCTGATCGCCTTCCGAGCCCAGCACCCAAGGAAACTCAATCATGGGCAGCGGGTAGAGGGCACACCGGCGCCAATCGCAAACGGAGCACCTCAAAGTCCTCAGCAACCTGTTACAAACCCGGGGCGAAAATCATGCATCGCGAAAAGTGACGCCACATGGCATCCAGCCCGGGGATCTTGCCTTGCACAGACGCTTCGAGAAGGCCATCAGCCGTTCGGGTACTGGAGGCTGCTCACGTGGTGGAATGGTAAGAGGTAAGTCACTCCCCATGTGCCGTGCGGAAGCGACTGCTCCACAAGAGAGCGCCAGCCATCGGCGCTCGCATCGCGGCCCAAGGATGTTCCCCACAGACCTTTCGGCGCGCTCGCAGAAGGAAAGCACTAGGGGAAGACCTGAGCGGCAGACATATTGTCGCACCCAAGTCCACAGAGGAGGACCGTCTGGCAGACGGCGCTGGAGGACCGGGTCGAGGGTCAAGCAGAGACGGACCACTTTTGGGATTTGGCAGAGGAACCTGTTGGCGGCGTGTAACGGTAAGAAGCGTCAGCCAGCCCGCGAAACGATCGAGTAATCCTCTTGAAACCTTTCGAGGCTCAGCCGTCCCCAGAGGTCAGCATTGGGGAGTGCAGGGCTCGAGTGCCCCCTGACGGAGGACCTGAAGATCATCTTGCAGAAGCTACAGTTTCTTGCTCCTTGCCAGGCTCTTGAGTTCTCGTGGAAAGGCCGCAGCGAGGCTGGCCAAGCGTTGCTATCCTGCCCGTCTGCGAGGAGTGCACCTGCTAGGAGACATGTGGGCGCGTAACCGGGGAGCGTCTCCTCTCTCCGGATTTCTTTTGGCTTTGTTTGTCGCGGGAAGTAGCGGTGCGTTCACCGATGGCGAACTGGCCCTCGAAGAGATCAACGCCTACCGCTCAGAGGTGCGTCCAGGCACCTGCGAGTGCCGCCCCGAGTGTATCGTGAGATCCGAGGCGAAGCACGCCCCACGTGGGTATCGGAAACCAGGCCCGCACGACGCCTCAATTTTGAAGGCGCGCAGAGTCGCTTGTCTTACAGGGGCACGGAGGGGTCCCGAGCCGACAAGCTGAAAAATGGGGGGAGGCCGCTGACCTGTCGCTCCACATTTCGGGCAGGTTGGCGTCAAACCAATGACGTACGACACAGAGCTCGCTGCGGCGGCGCAGAAGTGGGCGGTTAGATAACTTTCCCCGCTGTCCCACGCATATCGCCCGACACGCGCGCCAGGCACCTGGCAAGCTGGGCTCTGCCGTGGGCCGTGAGGCAATCTGACACGATTGGCGATGTGCAGGACCACCTGCAGGCCAACGAATCGTGCGCAGTGGTGGAATCCACCACAGCATGGAGGAACCGCACGGTCGATGAGCACCACCCTGGATGGTCCACTCGGGGTATCGGCGAGCTGTTGACGAAATTCGAAGGGGCCAGCCCTGACGGGGGCTCCGTCGTGGCCAAGTGGGCCGCAGAGAAGGGCTCGTACATCTTCGGTGGATTTGGGGACGACTGTACGAGCATCAGTGGTGGCCCAGACTCCGTAAAGTCGTATGCTCAGCTGGTGAACGTCCCTCCCTTTTCATCAGGCGAGCCTTCTGTGGTTCTCCCCCTGCTCTTCGACACGCAATCCGTGGTCCGACGTGTGTGCGGCCGGCGCCCTGGCAGATCTGGGCGACGACCGAACACGTTGGTTGCGGCGTGGCGAATTGCTCTACCGGAGGTTTTTGCCGCTATGCTTTACACTCATTCCCTTGAGGGACTGGTGGCAGCGCTGGTTGCTTTTGGCCCGCTTGGTGTGGATGCCCGCGCGCCGTGGCTGACAGTCAGTGCGGCTGGGCTCGGCAGGCTCCCTGGTTTATGTTTGCATGTTTCACCCAGCTCCTAAAACTCATGAATTACCATTCTGTGGGGCCAATTTACCGGCTGGGATGGACTCATGTGGCAACGTCACCGCGGACTTCGACCGCCCGGCCGAGGAATGCGTGCGTCCCAGTGGTGGCTGCCTTAACGACGGCACGCTCTGTGCCACATCCGATGGTTCAGAGTGCAATGACTGTGCAGCAAATCAGGTTCTACCCCCACTATAGCTGCCCAGCAGCCCTCGGAGCGCCTCTGGCGGCAGATGCCTCGCCCGCATGATTCCTGAAGCACGGGCTCGGACAGGTGTGCGACACCTCAGCGGCACCGACCCTCGACAATGCGACCTGCACCTGCGCGCTGGGCTGTAGTGCCGGTACAGGTGGTTGCGGAATGTCGGACCCGTGCCCGGCTGGTTACGAGGCTGGCGAGCCCTGCTGCTCCAACATCAACGAGTGTGCCACTGAGCCAGTGCCGTGCCCTAACTACTATGTGTCGACTATACCGCCGCTACCGTTCCAGGGGCAAGTGCAAGTCCGCGACTGTAAGGATACGATTGGCTCCTTCCACTGCAGTTGTAAGGCTGGTTTTATCGAGCACACGGGACTCGAGGATTCTGAGTTGCTTGCGATGGGTGTGATCGCGTGGTCCTTTCCAGACGAGAATGGATTGCAGCAGAGCATCTGTCTCGACGTTAATGAGTGTGAGACGCCCGGCACAAACATTTGCAAGGATCCTGATACCGAGTGCGTCAACACTTTTGGATCATTCGAGTGTGCTTGCGTTCGAGGATATGCCAGGCGCGAAGGCAAGACGTGCGAGGTTTGATTTTCCCCTTCATCATGTCCCCTTCTTCTGCTTGCCAAGAATATAGAGGTGCAGAACAGCGCACCTGATGTCTGAAGATGCGTGGCCGGGGACAGGATGTGGACGAGTGCGAGCTGCGCACTCACAATTGCCATCCAGGGCGCGCCGCTTGCCACAACACCAATGGTTCCTTCACCTGCTCGTGCAACAGCGGGTCTTGTCCCCCCCTTCCCCCCCCTCCCCTCCCGGCGTCCTACGCTTGTCCCTTTGCTCAAGTTGATCACGTCACGTGTACGCTGCGCCTGATCGGCAATCGACCCGTTGCAGGTACGTGACCCCAGAGCAGAACCTCGAAATCCAGGATTGCAGTACTGTGATTGTGGAAGCGACGGCGGGTGACTATAATACCGACGGTACGTATTGTGTGGACGTTGACGAATGCGCTGCCCGTGAGTGCGCGGAGGATGGGGTGCTGTACAAAGCCAATGTCACCTGTAGTGCCAATGCCTCGTGCTGGAACACACCGGGCTCCTATGTGTGCCTGTGCAACGAGGGGTTGAGCGGGGAGGACGGCACTGTTTGCAAGAACGTGGACGAGTGCAGTTCCGCTGCCCCGTCCACGAGCGGTCTCTCGTCAATGGCGTGGCTCTGCAAGGTCTTGGGCCCCGCCCCTCCCATGATTTCTTCCCATGGGCCCCACACGTTGTGTGGCGTTGCCTGCACAGCGTTGAAGCCTTTTGCCCGATCGTTCTGGCATGACTGGCCACCGTCACCCCTAGGCGTGTCTGGGACTGACCTGTGTGGCAATGCGGCCCGGCGGATACGATACGGGCAAGTCTGACTGACGCGGCCTGCTCTGGTGGTAGGGCTGCGAGCTCAAGTCCGACCCGTCTTTGGAGTACTACTTTCCGTTCGCCAGCTCCACTGCCCAGTGCCAGAGCCGTTGCCTCTCTGAAAACAACTGCATCGGCATCGACTTCGACCCTAACGACATATACGCGCGCTGCATGATCAAGCTCGGCTCGTACGCCTCGGTGCGGTCCTGCGCTCCCAAGCACCGCCCCCCTGGTTGCGGACTATCTGAGTGGCGGCGCCGCAGGTCGACTCGGACACGACTGTCCGAGTGGAGCGCGTGCATCCTGTGAAGCACTTCTCGCCCACGCGCAACGCGTACGTTCGGCACAACAAGGCAAAGAGTGACGTGAGCACTGCGATGCCCTTTGACCGCTCTCTTGTTGTTGCGCACTCGAGCTGCGCTGCCAACGCCGACTGTATCGACTTGGACCCGGTCTCCGCCCTCCTCGAGTCCCTCTGCCCGCGCGCGCAACTGTTTTTTTTCGATTGGATAGCGCCGATAGGTTGCTGATCCCCGTTGGTCGCACGCACAGGGCTACACGTGCACGTGTAATACGGGCTACGTCGGAGACCACGCCTCTGAGCAGTGTTTTGAGGGCAGCGATTCGTGCCCCCGGTGGTCGTCTGAAAGCGACGACGGCTGCACCTGCAAGCCCGGTTTCGAAGGCGATGCCTCTTCTACTGGGTGTTTGGGCTGTGAGGTCAGCACCTACTCGGCGACGGACAACGCAACTGCGAGCATGTGCACAGACTGCGGGTCCAACTCGTGGAGCCCCCCCTTCTCCGACGAGGCGACCGACTGCAAGTGCAACGCGGGTTACTACCGTGACAGCGACATGCCAGCAGCGACTGGTTCGACCCCTGCAGATTTCTCCAAGCCCTCGACCAACAACATTACCGAACAGCAGAAAGCCGCCTTCGTTGCGGAGCATAACGCGTACCGCCTGGAGGTCGGCGTAGAAAACGTGGCGTGGGATGACGAAATCGCTTCAGTGGCACAGAAGTGGGCCGAGGAACTTAAGAACAAAGGCTGCAGCATGCAGCACTCGACGCGCGAATGGCGCATTGCAGAGTTTGCACAAGCCGGGCTTGATGCCGGTTACTCAGGGGAGAACCTCGCGTGGGCGATGAGTTCAGGCGGACCTCCCAAAAAAAGCGGCGAGGAGGTGTCAGGGATGTGGGCCAGCGAGAAGCAGGACTATGCGTTTGGTCCGGTAGGCGACTCGTGCACTCAGCCGAACCAGAACCCCGTGGGACACTACACACAGATGGTCTGGGCTGCGACCCAAAAAATCGGTTGCGCAGCGGTAGAGTGCAGCAGCCAGAAATCTACTCTTTGGGTCTGCATGTACTACCCAGGCGGCAACTATGTGGGCCAACTCCCGTTCTGCAAGGATGGACAGCCGCCGGGCATGCCTTCGTGCCCGAACGTCGACAGCGTGGACGACCCATCCGGCCGATGCACTAACCCAAGCGGATCTTGTCCGTCCAATGGCGACTGCTGCTCGTGCGTAAGCGGGGGCGTGACGCGCCGGGCCGGGCCCGTGGACGAGCACGCCTACTTGGATTCCAGGGTGACTCCGCCGCAGACGGTGGCAGCAGATGTCGCTGTGATGACAAGATCTACTCGGCGCAGCAGCGAGGCACCTGCATGGTGCTCGCGGCGGCGCGGGACGACCGAAAACCCGTGCACGAAATGCCCACCTTATTCCTACGTCGGGTTTGGAAGGGGTGAGAGCATCGCGGACTGCACGTGTTGGCGAGGAGATAAGGTCACTAATATCGACCCCGCCGACAAGGCGGACTTTGCTTGCGTCGCGAGCGACGCGTGCGCGAGTGCGAGCTCGTGCGATGCCAACGCAGTCTGCTCGCCGAACCCGGCAACTGGCCGTGCACAGTGCACGTGCAAGAAGGACCAGGGCTACGAGCGAGGCACGGCCTCAATCAGAGTGCAGGATGGATTCTGCTACGGCTTCAAATATGTCGATGATTTTGTCACCACGCTGGGCAGCGACGCCGATGTGCTGACAGGCGACAAGCTGTTGGCGAACTTCGCGGATGTCAACCGCCAGGTGCTGTCGGAGGTCTACTTCGCGTCGATTGGAGAACTTGAGTCGCAGACCGCCATCGACATTCCCAACGAAAAGGCCCTTAAGGCCTTCTTCCGTGGCACGCTGTCCATCGGGTTCGAGGGCAAGTACGATTTCTGCGTCAACGCGTCTGACGGCGCTCGGCTGTACGTGGGGGAGACGCGCGTGGTCAACCACGACGGAGCACACCCTGCAACACAGAAGTGCAACTCCACGCAGCTCGCCGCCGGAGAGCACGTCGTCACGATTGTCTACTTCGCAAACCCAGGTGCCGAAAAGAAGCTGTGGGCAATGTACAAGGGGATCGACACGGCGGATACGTACAAACGCATCCCATCCGTTTCGCCCCACACGAGCGGTCTCTACTGCTCCAGCGCGCCCACGGGTTCGTCGTGCCGGCCAGCGGCACCCTTCAACAAGTGCGGTGTAGCATTTGCGGGTACGCCTGGCGCCGGCGACCCGGTAAACGTGACATTCACTTTCGAGACCAGGGTGCCCGTTGCGAAAGGCAGACAGGTCAAGCTCATCCTGGACGGATTTGAGGGCTCCAAGGTCCCCTCGTTCACGCTCGCCGCTGCAGCCGCGGCACCAACGTTCCCGGGCCCCGACTTCTTCGAAGTTCCAGGCACCGAGGCGACAATGAAGCTCGGCTGCTTCAAAAACCCCGCCAATGGTCGAAACCTCTATGCGAATTCAGAAGAGTGTGGGAACTACAACGACGCTGACGAAATTGTCAGTTCAGTCTCGATGTGCCAATCTCTGGCGAAGCGGAAGAGCAAGTGGGGCTTCTGCGTGCAGAAGAACCTGTGCTTCATGCTATCGTCCTCTGACTACCAAACGTTGTCCGCTATCACGAACGTGACCTCCGATGAGTGCGTGGGAGGCACGGGCTCTCCTGCCGGGGATGCGATGACGTGCTACAACTTTTCGTCGCCGACCACCGCGGTTGCGCCGGCAGGCCCGGCATTTTCGGGCGCATGGGACCCGCTCGAGTCAGCGCTGTCGCTGACGGCTGCGTACAACCTCCCTGCCGGCACCAAGGCGACAGTGGTTGTCACTTCCGCGCAGGCGGCGATCACAGCGCCCAAATTCGGTCTAGGAAAGAATTCGCCGCTGGTGCGGATTGGGTCCGACGCGGACATGCGAGCAGTGCAAAAGTCGCAGGGGATATGCGTCACCCCAGCAATCGATCCTCCGCCGGCACTGAACAAGACAATTGATCCCACGCAACCGGCAGACCTCAAACTCCCTGGTGACAGTGCTACCAAGATCGGCATCCCTTCGGGTTGTTTTGGCGCGTCGGTCAAGGTTACATTCCGTAACGAGGCCATTGATCTCACGAAGAGTCCTGTGTCGTCTAAGCAGACGCCCGCTAGCCCTGTGCTCAGATTCTCGTTTCCGAGAGGCACCGTTTTCTTGAAGCCTGTCAAGATCGAGCTCAAGTCATCTCCGGCCTCATTCAATGCCTTCTTGACCTGGCTGAGGGCGTTCCGCTTGTCGCTCAGCGCAAGGGGGCTCGCTTACTCTCCCAAGGGTGGCATTGCGCCGGCGAATAGCGGGCGCCGCGCGCTGGAAGACGATGCCGAGATGCGTGGGCTTGCAGACGCCCGGTTCCCGTACTTGCGCCGCTCCGAAGAGGAATTGGAGCTGCAGGAGATGAAGCAGCACTGGTTCAACGGTTTGACTAAGGAGTGGGTTGTTATTCCTGAAACGTCTGTTGACGAGGCCACAGGCGTTGTCTCGGGCGACATCCCCGCGTCAGTATTCAACAATCCTGGCTACGACGGCCTGCTGTGCGTCATGAACGTCCTTTCCGCGGTGGAGCAGTCGAACGCGGCTATGCAGACATTCTACGGGTCCGCCACTTTTGCCCCAACGGTCACTGCGACCATCTTCCTCAACAACTCGTCACGTACCGGGGTCGTGGTGCTGCCCGGCACGTTCTCCAGCACTGTCACCATCACACTCTCGTCAACCGCTCATGACAACACTGTGACACCTCTCCCCGAGTCTGCGGGCTCCACCGCGGGCTCTGCAGTCCTCGGCTTCAAGGCTACTCTGCCCGCGCTCAAGGCGATCCAGTTCACCGTCGCAATCGATACGTTTCGCACGGCCCGGCGCGCGGACAGCGCCGAAACGCAGACCGCAGGTCGTCGCGCGACGGAACTCACCATCTTTGAGCCACGCCTGCACTGGCTCAACAAATTGTCCAACACCTGGATCGCCCTCTGCGACGCCACGTACTCGGCGCCCTACTCCACCTCAACCGATCAGGTGCCATGCCATCCATTACGCCCGCGCCCTGGCTGTGTCTTTACGCCTCTCGTCCCTTGCCCACGCCCTGTCAAAAACCGCCCCAGCGACTTCCGCCATGTCCTTGTTTTTACGTGAGTTGCGAGTGACCACGCAAGGGGGGGGGGGGGGGGCAGGTTGCAAGTGCGGTGCTGAACTCGGACGGCTTCAATCCGTCATCGGGATGCGCCTCGGCCCTAGTTGGCGTTGACTGCTCGGGTGCGGGAGGCCGCCTCGTCGTTCTCAACACCCCTGCCAGCATCTGCGCCGAAGCTGCAGTCGCCGAGGCGTCTACAAAACCCGAGAACGGTTACCCTCCTCACTCTTCCCACGCGTGCTAGGCACCTGTACTCGTCTATGACTAGGTTTCCGCCACTCTCTATGACCGCTTCCGTAGGTTCACGCGTATAGTAGCCTTGCCAGTGCCTGACTGTCGGCGCGACCTCTGTGGCAGCTTTGGACGCAGTGCAGATTGCGGCGGTGGTTGTTGCGACTGTCCTGGTATTTGCTTGCGTTGTGGGAGTGCAGTTCGCATACAGAGCGCGGACACAGAGCAAGGGAGATGGTTCAAGGCGGAGCGACTCCCAGCTCGGATTTCTGGAGGCGGAATCTTTGCTTCCCCAGTACCCGGCGGCGCAGTTGCAGGGCCTGCAGGTTCTCGAGGAAGATCCTGCCGAGCCGCCTGCCCCGCCTGCCCGCGCATCCGATATTTCGGCCCAGGTGGGCTTCGGTGGGCCCTACAGCGCCCTGCAGTCCGACGCCCCGGAACCGCCGCCGCGTGCGTCGCTGCGCGCAGCAGACTTCGCCTCGTACACCCCGCCGCCGGTTGCGAGCTATCAGGTGACCTCATGTCCCTTGACTCCACCCGCCCATGCCATGAAATTGCACCGTCGTGGTGCACGCGGTGGTTCCAGGATGTGCTCTTCGCGGGCTCTGCCTTGGCAGCAGAGCAACAGCTGAATACACCGCTGGAACAGGTGGACCCTGATTTCTGGGGCGAGGCCTGATCCGTTCGGGAGCAAGGGTGGGCGAACCAGAAGGTGGGATTCGCAGTTTCGAGGCGGCTTTCGAAGGGGCGTACGGCAGGAGCACCGTCACTGCGAACAGAGCAGCCATCTTCGTGAGGGTATGAACAGAATAATAGCGCATGTATCGGTTGAGCAGCCAGCGCACAGATGCAATGTCAACAAGTACGTCGGGATGGTGTTTGTATTCATTGAAGCCGATGCAGGCGCACCAAGCAGTCCCTGCAGCTTGTGGTGAGCCGTGCTTCTCCGGCGAAGGTGCCCAGGGATGACAGGGCCGGTGGAACTGGATTCATACCTGGGTGCCTGAAAGGTCCTGGGGCTGATCCCACTGACCCTCCGGCGCGTAAGGGCGCGCAGAGCCGCTTGAGGGGCGAGACGCGCCCCAGCGGGTGCCGTAGGGAACGCCGAGCTGCTGGCACTCGGCGGGCGAGAGGGCCATGCCTCCTACGGGCATCATCTGCATCTGCTGCCCAGCGATAGTAGTTGCCACCACTGGCTGCGGCGGCGCAGAACCCTGCATCGGGCCCGCAGAACCGGCCATCGGGGGCGGCGTGCGGCCAATCACCACCTTGTACTCGCCGTCAGCACCCTTGATGAAGGTGCTGCCATTTGCCATCGTCATCTGCACGGGTTGGGGCTGGACAGCCGGCTGGGCCTGGACATACTGCATCTGCCCAAAAGCAGCAGCTTAGCACGCGTTGCGGGGAGTCAGTGCGCCGCGTACGGCAATCACGCTGCTCCGTGGTCCTGGCCGGGGTAAGTGACCTGCGGCTGGACCTGCGGCGGAGGCGTGACGGCGCGAACTTGAGGCTGCTGTGAGTACACGAGCGGCTGCTGCGCAATCGTTACCACTGGCTGCGAGGCCACGTACTGCACGGGCGCCTGCTGCATAGGCGGCGCGGAGCCTTGCGCCGGCACGGAGACGTAGCGCACGGCCTGCTGCGGCTGCTGGAGCGGCGCCTGAGACTGCACGTACATGACCCGCTGCACGGGAGCCTCCTGCATAGGCGGCGCGGAGCCTTGCGCCGGCACGGAGACGTAGCGCACGGCCTGCTGCGGCTGCTGGAGCGGCGCCTGAGACTGCACGTACATGACCCGCTGCACGGGAGCCTCCTGCATAGGCGGCGCGGAGCCTTGCGACGGCACGGAGACGTAACGCACAGCTTGCTGCGGCTGCAGCTGCAGCTGCGGCTGCGGCTGGAGCGGCGCCTGAGACTGCACGTACATGACCCGCTGCACGGGAGCCTGCTGCACAGGAGGTGCGGAGCCTTGCGCCGGCACGGAGACATAACGCACCGCTTCCTGCGGCTGCTGCGGCTGCACAGCCACTCGAGACTGCATGTACTGCACCTGCGGTATCATGTGCCGCCTTAGTCTCACGGGCAAGAACAGCGTATGGACACAAATAGATTCACAACTCGTGGCGATGCATGCGCAGCAACCGGGTCCCATATACCTGCTGAGGCGCGGGCTGCAGCTGCGGTTGTTGAGTCATGACAACGCGGGGCGGCTGTGTCACTGTCTGTACCCGGGGAGGGCCCGGCTGGAACCCCTTTGGCATGCTCACAGCAGTGGCCTGCACAAGACACGGCACAGTTTAGCTCATCACTCCTTGGAACGGCGGCCGCATCGTCTGAGTTGACCAAAACTCTCTTCATCCAGCACAAATGAGCGAAGACATAGCACGCCGTGCGGCTGGGTGATTCTGGCACACATTGACAGAGGCCATCGGAGCCAGCCAGCGATTGCGACCCTTGTGCAACACGCAGGAACCCCGAATCCCCCGTGACAACCCGCAGTATGAAGCAAAAACTTTTTGCAAACAGCTACCCCATGAACAGCTAGTTGACCGGGCTGAATGGCAATGACGGTTCGCTCACTGTCGCGATGGGGTGCCCTCGTTCGCAAAACCCCAGTACGAAAGCCAACGGATGCGTAACAAATCCGGACCAATGCTCGCCACGGAGACGGTCGAGGAGCGCCGAGAATGTGCAGAGGCCAAGAACACGGGCAGGTGCGCACCGTGCGGACACTGGAGACAGACATCGGGCCCGCTGAGCCCGAGTAGTAGGCCTGTGGAGGAGGGGCACTCATATCGTAGTGGACAGGTGGTCGAATTTCACGGCAGGAAATCCTCGGCATCGAATGCGCAATTCGTCTGGTTCACACGCAAATCTAAAACTTTGCGCTAGCTCGGCTCCATGGCCCGACTGGGGCGCAGCGCTACGAATTGACCCTCCCTCCGGAATCCCGAACGCATTAGATCTGCCTGACGGAGGAGATGGCCACTCATTCTGATTGCAGATGTCCGCTCTCGTCGAAGTACTGCCCACGCCAGACCGCCGCCAGAGTGCGCTGGTTCGCGGTCTGCCCCCACGGCCTCGTCCGTTGTCCCGATATTTCTTTGTCCCGCGCTAGGTGCGCTTTGCCGGTTTTGCGCGCGCCTTTTAGAGCGTGCACCTTTTTCTGGACGCGTGTACTTCCGTAGAAGGGATTTCTGATCCACGGAGCTGCGCTCAGGCTGTCAGATCAGGGGATGCCGCGTTGCTGGTGGCGGAGGCGACGGCGTTCGGCGGAAAGCTAGTCCATAAAGTAGACGAGGAGGGAGCGGGTCCCGGGCTGCAGCAAGTAGACAACCAACTTCTTTCGGTCAGAGACGAACGCGGGCGCTCGCCACTTCAGGTAGCCACGTGGGAGCAAGCAGGAGCGACATTTGGGCTTCTAATGGGCTGGATCCAGAACTCGCCAGACGCTGGAACGCTGCTGAACCTTGCCGACGAGAGGGACCAGCGTACTGCATTACACGAATCCTGCCGCAAGGGAAGTATTGGAATGGTGCAAGAGCTGCTGCGGGCGGGTGCTAACACACAAGTGGTGGACTGTAAGGGCAAGCGTGCCAAGCAATACGCGCGGCAGTATGACCACGAAGAGGTGCTGCAGTTCTTCGCGGCTTTTGAGGCTGCGCATGAGACGGACGATAAGAGCCAGGATACCAGCTCTGGTTCCAGCGGTGAGGAGAGTTGGGAGAAGAGCAGGAAGGAGGATGGGGCAAGCGGTGGGGAAAGAGGCAGAGACGAGGGCTGGGCAGAGGGCGGCAGAAGCGAAGGCGCATCGCACGGTGAGAGCGGTGCAGAGGAGGAGGGTAAGAAGGATGGTGAGGGTGAGGGCGAGGGCGGGGGCGGGGGCGGGGACGGCAGTGCCTCCCGGCGCCTCTACTCCCGCCAGGTGCTCTTCGCGGCAGAGGGGGCCGAGGGAACGGCCGAGGGCGGGCG
>ENA-UOXV01004732-UOXV01004732.1-marine-metagenome-genome-assembly--contig:-NODE-4732-length-15402-cov-6.946439_pt1 | contig 15402 bp, 14 predicted proteins | sample MGYA00238165_ERZ766961 | MGnify/ENA primary metagenome ERZ766961 (study PRJEB28924, sample SAMN03173240) | marine metagenome | biome: Marine; feature: Water; material: Subsurface seawater | place: North... | reverse complement strand
AACAATATGGTTCCCACAAGTACTGGAGCTGCAAAAGCTTTAGAACTGATTTTATAAACGGCTTTTTTGCAGCCTCTTCTATTTGCTCAGATTTCTCTCTTAATTGGCGCTGCTGATATGTTGGCTCTCCGGGCTCATCCATCGATAATGTTACAATCCAACGACGACCGGTTTCAGTATTCAGAAAATTAGCTAAATCCTGACTCAATTCTCGTGGCGCATTTTTTTCAGGATGGAATACTATGGTGCCAGGCTCAAATCTTACCAAATGAACATTGGTTGTTAAATTTGAAAAAAGTATTCGTTCATTTTTAATATTCGCAAGTTTTAGAACATCCTCAAAAGTATTTAAGTCCGCAAGGGCACTTTCATGAAGTTCATGAGAATCTTCAACTTGGGGATTTAATTTCTGTTGCGAAACCTTCAATAAATTTAATGATTCGTTTGTAGAACTATCATTGGCTGTGTTGGGTATTGTATCCGGAAAAACAGGCTTATTCACTATTCCTGTGAGCTTCTCATTATCATTCAATTTTTTAACTAAATCAGCTGGCGTGGGCAAATTAGATAAGTAAGCCAACCGAATTAAAAGCATTTCCGTGGCATTAATTGGCGAGGGAGCTAACGCAACTTCATTGAGCCCTTTTAATAATAACTGCCATGCTCTAGTTAGCGTTGCCATTGATAGTTCTGTTGACAAAATTCGACCTTGGGATAAATCAATTTCGGAGATCTGAGAGTTATTAAGAAGTTCGGGGCATACTTTAACTTTGGTCAACCAATGCACAATCTCAAGCAAATCTTTAACTACCACATTTGGCTCGGTGCCATTCCGATAGTCATCCGCTAAAATTTTTAGAGCATTTGAAATTTTACCCTTCATTACTTCCTCAAATAGCTCAAATATACGTTTTCTATCGGCTAGGCCCAGTATTTCTCGAACATCCTCCTCTACTACTTCATTTCCATGCTCAAGTCCCAATGAAACAACTTGGTCTAGCAAGCTTTGGCCATCTCTTACAGAACCATCCGCTGCCCGAGCTATCAAATTAATGGCATCGTCAGTTATTCTCAATCCCTCAAGATTGGAGATTTCTCTAAAATTACCAGCTAAAACTTCAGTTTCTATTCGGCGAAGATCAAATCTCTGGCAACGCGATAAGACGGTAACAGGTACTTTTCGAATTTCGGTAGTAGCAAAAATAAACTTAACATGAGAGGGAGGCTCTTCTAAAGTCTTGAGTAATGCATTGAAAGCGTTCCGCGATAGCATATGCACCTCGTCAACGATATATACCTTATACTTCGCGGATACAGGTTTATACCGAACACTCTCAATTAATTCTCTTATATCATCTACACCTGTTCTGCTTGCAGCATCCATTTCAATTACATCAATACAACTACCTTCTATAATTGTTCGACAAAAATCACAGTTTCCACAAGGATCAAACTCGCTAGCAATTTCCTTGTTATTACCCACACAATTTAACGACCGCGCAATAATTCTAGCGGTAGTAGTCTTTCCCACACCACGAACACCCGTGAGTATAAAAGCATGTGCCACTCTATCAGAATGGAACGCATTTTTTAAAGTTCGCACCATGGGTTCTTGCCCAATCAGCGACGCAAAATTTACTGGGCGGTATTTGCGAGCAAGAACTTTATAATCAACAGGCTTTATATCTTCATCCATCTCAGATTTTATCATCACAGGTCAAATACGTTAATAAAAAAATAGATGGGAGACCAAACAAACGACCCAAATTAGATCTCGTTACGGCTGCTTCTTTCCAGATCTGACCGGGTTGGCGAGTAATTTGTCCGCCGTCGATCTCCCACCAAAAGTATAACAGGTAATAGGGGTAGTGTGGCAAGTACTAAGGTCTTCAAAAAATAAATTATTCTCAAATAATTCTATTAATATTGATTTTATTTTCCGAATGATTGATTACGCCAAAAAACTGTGCATACATGATATAATGTCATTTAGATTTTATCATGAACATATTTTACTAAATCGAGCTCCTCATTTTAGAAAAGATAAAATGTGGTTAACATCTAATTTAAAAAATACAAACACACGCGTTATACCCGTTTGGCAAAATAAGAATTTGTTTCAAGAGAATAATAAAAAAACACCCTCACCTATTATACTTTCGGGAACCGCTGCGCTAAACGTGTGCAATGAAGCAAGAGAAATAGTTTTCTTAGGCTTACTCGATAATAAAATTTATTTTGCTGCGGATATCACTAATTATGAAGATCCTTTTTCGATAGATTTACCAGAGAGATCGGTTTTTGCTGACTTAAGATCACTTGCAACTAGTATAGATTATATGGAGGCGGGCTACTTAGCATACGCTAGGGCAATTGTTTACTGGAATCAAAATAATCAATTCTGCGGGCAATGTGGAAGCAAAACCAAATCGATAAATGGCGGACACGAAAGGAAATGCATCAGCGAGACGTGTTCAAAATCAATTTTTCCTCGAACCGATCCGGCTGTGATAATGTTGGTAACTCATCCAACGGACGATAAGTGCCTATTGGGGCATAATAAAAAATTTCAAGGTTTAAGATTTTCAACAATAGCTGGATTTGTCGAGCCAGGAGAAATGTTAGAGCAGGCTGTAGCGCGTGAAGTATTTGAAGAAACCAATATAAAGGTTAGAAACATAAAATATCAGGCTTCGCAACCGTGGCCCTTTCCTGCGTCAATTATGTTAGGTTTCACGGCGCAAGCGACCTCAACCGCAATAATTTGTCATGATGGGGAACTAGAAGAAGCAAGATGGTTTTCTCGTCAAGAAATAATAGAAATGAGTAACTCGGATGATATGCTGCCGCCTCCAAAACTCTCAATTTCACGGTGGCTGATTGATACATGGTTAAAAAATTCTAGCGTACACTAAATTAACATAAACTCTGTATTGTCAATGTAGATTGGGAATTCATGTTTAATTGAAGTCTTTAGCCATTCTGGTATAGCAACTCCCCGGCGTTTCTCTAAATCCAAAAATACGCAAACAAAGCGGGCTTTATAGCTTATCGTGTTCTTTGCAACATTTAAGAAACGGTGCTGCAATACTAGAGATTTTCTACCTAGATGCTCAAGCGAAGTACCCACACGAAATTCGGCACCCTGGGTTAGTTCTTCAATAAATTCAGAGTCTTGTTTAAATAAAACAAAACTTGTTTTACGAATAGAAATTTCTGACGTGGGCACCCCAACAATAGACATAAACTTAAACATCGTATCACTAAGCGCGGCAAAATAGTATTGAATATTCATGTGTCCTAACTCATCACATTGGCTTTCAAGAACAATACTATAATTAGTCTCACGAAACTTAGACATGTTTTTTTGGCAACATAGTTGTTTATTTATGAACCATTTTCACCGAGGCTATCGCGAATAGAATTACGCCGATATACTCCCAGTGTTCGAACCTCATGGGTAAAAAATGAAAGTTCCTCTAACGCGAGAGACAAACTTTTACTATCAGGATGGCCTTCCACCTCAACATAAAATTGAGCCGCCACAAAGCCACCTCCAAACAAATAACTCTCTAACTTGAGCATGTTCACACCATTAGAAGCAAAACCTCCTAGAGCTTTGTACAGTGCTGCCGGAACATTGCGTACCCTAAAAATAAAGCTCGTTATCAGATTAGGCTCTTCGGCTTGGAACGACAGTGGTTCTGGTGCCATAAGCAAAAATCGCGTAGTATTATGCTGAGCGTCTTCTATATTAGCCCTAATAGAGTCGAGTCCATAAATCTGTCCAGCCAATTGACTTGCAATTGCAGCGTGACAAGGGTCACCGCGTTCTGCAATATCTTTTGCCGCACCAGCTGTATCAACATGAACCACTGGCTCCAGCTCCAAATCATTAATCGTATTTCTGCACTGATTAAGTGCGTGAACATGACTGTGTACATGAGATAACTGGTCTATGGTTGTACCCTTTATTACCAAAAGATGATGCTCAACTCTCTGAAAATGCTCCCCCACGATAAACAAGCCGGAATTTGGAAGCAGATGATGAATATCTGCAACCCTGCCTGCTACTGTATTTTCTATTGGTATTAGGGCTTGTGATGCTAATTTATCTCTAACAGCCGCAAAGGTGTCTTCAAAGGAATAACATGGTAAGGTCTCCATTCCATTTTGAAGCGCCCGACAAGCTAGGTCACCGTTCGCACCTAGCTCGCCTTGAAATGCAATTAGTTTATTTTTTTTGGCAGTCATTCTTCCCATATAAACGGAGTAATGTTAAAAGTCCATCTATCAACCGAAAATCAAATAGATTTATCCAAAAGTTTGCGCGCTTGTTCCACGTCATCTTCCCAATCAACATCTAATGGTTTCTTATCAATAAGCGCAACATCCATACGCATCCCATTCTCCAACGCCCTTTTTCCCTCTATTCTTTCATTAAGTTCGCTGTCAGTGGGTTCAAGATTAACAAAATGATCCAGTTGTGGTCTCTGATAAGCATAGATTGGTATATGATAGTAATATGGGCCATCCCCCAACTCATTTATATTTCTACTAAGATTTTTTATTCGACCAATTTTAGATGCTGCGATCCAACTAACATTTCTGTTTTCTTCCCACTCTACCGAAGCTTTAACGACACTATCGTTGGTTTCGTCTTCTGAACTTAATGGACAAACTAAGGTTGCAATTGCAACTTCATAGTCTGCTAATGGGTACAGCAAAGCTCTGATATATTTTGGATCAATCGCGGGTAAATCGTCGTGTAAATTTATAATGATGTCATGACAATAGAATCTGTCAAATTTATTCACCATCGCCGCTACACGATCTGCACCGGATTCAGTCCTGTAATTATGGGTTTTTAGATGAAGGTCTGGGTCGGTACGATAGGTGTAAGCACCAGCCTCTCCAACCACTTCAGCAATCTCATCGTCAACGCAGTCGACAATGACGTTCCCACACCCTGCTTCTATAGCTCGGTTCCAAGATTGCACGATCATTGGTTTCCCTTGAATGTCAAGAAGTTGTTTTTTTGGTATCCCATTCTCATCTACTTGGGAAGGGATCACGATTAGTGGATTTCTTTCGGTCATTTTTACCTCTTACACCGTCTACTATTTACCAGATAATGCGTTATACACGTTTAATACGAATTCTTCTACTACATGGTTTAAAAAATAATCATCTTATTTTTATAATTTAGAGTATTTGATTATTTTTTTTTAAAGTTTATAAATATAAATAATTTGATTCGTCAATAAGTTAAAAGGACGCCAGTTAATGTGGAGCATGAAAACAAATAATATTATTGGAGCCATTCTTGTCGCTGCTTGGTTGATTGTTGGGAGTAATTATATTGGAAATTCTCTTATTCCACCTGTAAAAATTATTCAAACAAACAATCAAGGCCCATCAGTGCCAGTTGAATCAGCAAAAAATAAAAAGGCCCCTGAACCGGTTCTTCCGCTTCCAATTCGGTTAGCTTCAGCCAATCCAGACAAGGGTAAGAAAATTGCCAAAAAATGCGTCGCTTGTCATAGTTTTGATAACGGGGGGAAAAATAAAGTTGGCCCAAATTTATACAACATTATTGGCCGTAATAAAGGACAATCAATAGGTTATAATTATTCCTCAGCATTAAAAAAAGTTGGCGGAACATGGGATTTTTCGAGCATGGAAGGTTTTCTTAAGAAACCAAAAAGTTATTTACCCGGAACAAAAATGTCTTTTGCTGGATTAAAAAAACCGACTGACCGTGCCGCAATCATTCTTTATTTGCGAAATTTATCAGAAAATCCAGTAGAACTACCAAAATAGGCCAAAGTGAAAAAGGTGACCTTAGAAACCTCTTACATCAAAACAGCAATAACTTTAGCAGATCTCGCGAGGCCCATAGCTCAAAAATATTTTCGAACTAAAACTGACTTTTTAAATAAGCTCGATAACAGCCCAGTTACGATTGCTGACCGTGAAATAGAAACAGCAATGCGATCTCAAATCCAGAGGGAATTCCCAGACCACGGAATACTCGGCGAAGAATTCGAATCATATAATTTGGACTCAGACTACGTTTGGGTACTCGATCCTATAGACGGAACAAAATCTTTTATAACCGGCAAGCCTTTATTCGGCGTATTGATCGCATTATGTTATAAAACCAGACCAATTTTAGGTATCATTGATCAACCTATACTCAAAGAGCGTTGGTTTGGTGCAAAAGGTTTAAACTCGACACATAACAATAGAGCAATAACCTCTAGATCATGCACTAGTATGGCAGATGCTTGGTTATATGCTACCTCGCCTTCAATGTTTGAGAACAAAAATAAAAGAGCCTTCGATAAACTATCCGAAAGAGTAAAATTTTCTCTCTATGGAGCAGATTGTTATGCATATGGTTTACTGGCCTCAGGCTATACGGACATTGTATGTGAGGCATCACTTAAACCATACGATTATTGCGCGCTAGTGCCAATAATAGAGGGCGCTGGTGGCAAAATTTCTGACTGGTCCGGCAAACCATTATCCATGACGTCAGATGGGACAATATTAGCAGCTGGAAACACAGATTTACATACAGAAGCTCTAAAACTTCTTAATGAATAATATTAATATGCCTCTAAATAACTCCAAAAATTAAATTCAGGGGCTTTATAGGCTATGAATATTAAAATACCGCCGAGAACTATCCTATAAATAACAAAAGGCGTGAAATTTGCTCTTCGCAGCCATGCCATCAAAAGAGTTATAGCAAATAAAGCAAAAATAAATGATAAACTAACAAGTATTCCCGCTTCAATAACCATAAAATCTTTTCCTGATACATATATCTCATAGCTCTTTAAAGATGCCGCCCCCAATATTGCTGGAATTGCTAAGAGCATTGAGAAACGCGCAGCATCTTGTCTCTCAACCCCTAAAAATCGAGCAGCTGTCATAGTGATGCCAGACCGGCTTGTTCCAGGAATCAGAGCCAATACTTGCATGAGACCTATAAAAATAGCTCCCGAAAATGAAATATGGTTAATCTTTAAAATGGTCATGCTGAGTTTATCTGCAAAAAAGAGCAAAACCCCAAATATCAAAGTTGTCCAGCCAATAATCTCTAGGGTACGGAGATTAATTACTAAATACTTAGAGAGTAACAAACCGATAAATATCACGGGTAAGCTGGATATAAGTAACTTTGTCAGAAGCAAAAAGTCAGAATTGACCTTGCTTTGGCTCTTTGTATTTAAAAATATCTTAACCACCGAGAATAGAAGTCGGTATATGTCGCGCCAAAAATAAATTATTACAGCCAAAAGGGTTCCAAGATGAACTGCTACGTCCATAACTAAACCTTGATCCTCAAGCCCGATTAACTTTGGTACAATAATTAGATGGCCAGATGATGAGATTGGTAAAAATTCTGTGATACCTTGAATAAATGAAAGTAGAATTAATTGTAAAGTTGGCATAAAATATGAACTCTTGATTAATTAATCATTATTCTATTAAACATAATCATGACTGTAGATTTAAAAGGCTGGTACATGTGTTCCCAAAGTAACGTGCATCTAAAAATTTTAGTTGTGATATGCTCACAGTAAGATATTAAGAGAATATGACTAGAACCCTGTATCATTTATGGCTATCGCCACACTCCCGCAAAGTGAGATTAACGCTAGCAGAGAAAAACCTACCTTTCAACATGGTAGCTGAACAAACTTGGGAACGTAGACGAGATTTCTTAGCCCTAAACCCAACAGGAGAAGTCCCGGTACTTATTGAAGAAGATAATACGGTTCTATCAGAATCCATGGCAATTTGTGAATATCTAGAAGAGAAGCACCCTGAACCTAACCTAATAGGTGAAAACCCTTACGACCGAGCAGAAGTGAGAAGATTGGTAGCATGGTTTGATAAAAAATTTGACGAGGAGGTAACCTGTAAACTAGTAAATGAAAAAGTTATGAAACGTTTTTTGGGTCTTGGAGAACCAGACTCGAGAGAAATAAGAGCTGCAAAGACTAACATACATACGCATCTCAATTACATCACTTTTTTAACCGATCGAAGATTTTGGCTGGCTGGCGATAAAATTTCGCTAGCTGATTTTGCAGCTGCAGCACATTTATCCTGCATAGATTACCTGGGAGATGTGCCTTGGATTGATCACGTATCAGCAAAAAATTGGTACGCTCGAATAAAATCACGTCCGAGTTTCAGGCAGATTTTATCCGACGCAATTCCGGGTCTTCCTGCTCCAAAATACTACTCAGACCCCGATTTTTAATCACTTAAGTAAAATTTAATAATCATGACAGATACGTTACGCAAATTATTCTTTTTTGGCCCTGGTTACACAGCGCAAACCATAAAACTCGTCTTAAATAAAAATATTAATGATTATGGAAAGTGGACCTTCTATGGATCTGTAAGGGAAGAAAACCAATCAGAGTACTTAAGAAAAATTAATATTCAACCGGTACCATTCAATCAGGCGGAAGAAGCTCTAATGAATGCTGATGCCATCTTGTCATCAATTCCACCAAAAGAAAATGGAGATCCAGTTATCAACCATTACAGAAATCTTTTAGCGACACATTGCGATACTAAATGGGTAGGTTATTTATCAACTACTGGAGTTTACGGTAACACGGACGGAGCAATGGTTGCAGAAACAGCCAAACTTAATCCAACGCATCAGAGAAGTTACAGGCGAGTTAGAGCAGAGAAAGAATGGTTAGACCTAAATGCACATATTTTTAGATTACCAGGGATTTATGGCATTGGCAGATCAGCTATCGAACGCATTAAGAATGGAAATAATAAAAGCGTATTAAAAAGAGGACATCAGTTTTCACGTATTCATGTTGAAGACATTGCTCAGACAGTAATTTCTTCACTCCAAAAACCTAACCCCGGAAGCATATACAATGTATGCGATGATGAATCTGCAGAACCCATAGACGTTGATAGTTTCGCAGCTAAACTTCTGGGCCTCGATCCCCCTGAGGCTATCCCCTTTGATGTCGCAATTCTAGGGATGTCTAAAATGGCAAAGTCCTTTTGGAGTGATAATCGACGCGTTAGCAATAGAAAAATAAAAAAAGAGCTTGGAATTAAGTTATTGCACCCAACGTTCAGAGAAGGACTAGAGACAATCCATAAGGCCATCCAAGACAAATCTTAATTTCACTAAATTATTTGGCTTGCTCAGCCTATGGTCGCTATTTTTTAATAATATAACCTCTACATCAGTTGAAATTAATTGTTCTTGTATTCTTATCGCAAATTCCCACGGTACAGAAACATCATCAATTCCATGTATCAGCCGAACTGGGCAATTAATCTCTATTCTATCATTTAATATTAAATATTTGCGGCCCTCGTCGATTAATTTTTTTGTAAATATATAATCATCATCATAATCACTTGAAACGGTTACTTGCCCATTTACCCTAATTTCTGCTAACTGATCTTCAGTTAGTTCCTTTAACAGGAGTTCCTCCGTAAAATCGGGGGCAGCAGCCAGACCAACTAAACCAGCAACACGATCGGGACGCGCAAGGGAAGTTAAAAACATAAGCCAACCACCCATTGAAGAACCTACCAAAATCTGGGGGCCTTCACTGAGTTGATCCAAAACGCTTATTGCATTTTCTAACCAGATTCCAATATGACCATCACTAAAATTGCCGCTTGATTGACCATGCCCAAAGTAGTCAAATCTAACAAAACGTTGGCCGCGTTCTCGAGCAAACTCTTCAATAGCTAGAGCTTTACTTCCATCCATGTTAGACATAAAACCTGGCATAAAAATAATACCAGGTAAATTATTTGGTTCTAGGTTGTCAGTTGAATGATACGCAATAAAATTTCCATCAGAAGTTTTTAAATTTTTAGGCAATAAGTTTTTGTCAGAAAAGGCATTTGTCATTAATTGTCCACTAGCAAGAAATAAGTTAACTTAAAAATTTATAAAGTTTGAGAGAAAATTAGTTAAAGTCAATGCCTTTTGGATTATTACAGGTCAATAAAAATATGAGCAAAAATATAAGTTTAAGTTCAGCAACAATAATGCAAGTTTTGCCGAGTTTAGTTACCGGTGGTGTTGAACGTGGGACCGTTGACGTTGCGAAAGCAATTACTAATGATGGAGGTCGCTCCATTGTTGTTTCGTCAGGAGGCCCTATGACTCGAGAACTCGTTAGATCAGGCGTTGAACATTTCCAGATGAATGTGGAAAGTAAAAATCCCATAAATATCTGGAAAAATATCGGTAGACTTGTCAAAATTATTCAACAAAATAAAGTTGATATTATTCATCTCAGATCACGTGCACCAGCATGGAGTGGCTGGTTTGCAGCAAAAAAAACCAACACACCTTTTGTGACAACCTTCCACGGCACCTACAGTGGGTATAATAATCCTATAAAAAGGCGGTACAATAAAATTATGGCAAACGGAGTTCGTGTTATTGCTATTTCGGATTTTATAGCTGGTCATATCAGACAATCATATGGTGTAAAAAATTCCTCAATAAGAATAATACCTCGGGGCTTTGACCCTAAAAATTTCAACGCCCAGAATATAAGCCATGAGAGAAAAATAAAATTAGCTAAACAATGGAGACTACCTGACGACAAACTTGTTATTATGCTACCAGGTAGGCTTACTCGTTGGAAAGGCCAAATTAATTTCATCAGGGCCATAAATAAACTGGATAAAAATCAAATTCATGTTTTAATCGTGGGTTCAGATCAAGGGCGTATTAAATATAAAAACGAATTAGAAATGGAAATAAAAAAACTTAAACTAGAAAACACAATTAACATAATTGGGCATTGTGATGATATGCCAGCGGCTTACATGCTAACCGATGTAGTGGTTTCAGCATCAACCGAACCAGAGGCATTCGGCAGAGTCGCGGTAGAGGGTCAAGCCATGGGTCGCATGGTAGTGGCAACGGATCATGGCGGATCAAAGGAAACAATAGTAAATGGTCGCACTGGTTGGCTCGTTCAACCAAATGATACAAATAGTCTTGCTGATGCAATAAGAGTTGCCCTTACTATATCGCCTCAAGAGCGTTCAGTTATTGCACATAACGCAATAGAACATGTGCATTTAAGATATACTAATGAATTAATGTGTTTGCGAACTTTAGAAACTTACAAGGAATTATTAACAAAGAATGTAACCTCATCGTGAGCGTAACTGATAAAATATTAGTCATCAAACTTGGTGCTCTTGGTGATTTTATGCAAGCTGCAGGTCCCTTTGGTGCAATCAGACAACACCATAGTGCATCGGAAATAACGCTTCTAACTACAGAACCATATAGAGATTTTGCACTTGATTCTCCCTGGTTTAATAAAATAAAAATAGACTCTAAACCAAGTATGCTTGAAATTAAAGGTTGGCTACGAGTCAAGAAATGGTTAGCAGACAACAATTTTTCCCGCGTCTACGATTTGCAAACCTCGGACCGTACTAGTTTTTATTTTAATTTAATGCGATTTTCAAAAAGAGGACTGAATAAGCCTGAATGGTCTGGAATTGCTAGAGGATGCAGCCACCGCCACAAAAATATAAACCGAGATCTAATGCACACTATTGAGCGTCAGAGGGAGCAATTATTTTTCGCGGGCATTAAAAAACCTTATAAAGAGGATTTTTCTTGGATTAAAAATAGTACCAGCAAATTCAAATTGGAAAAAAAATATATTGTAATAGCACCAGGCGGTTCAAAACATCGAAAAGAAAAACGCTGGCCGCGCGAGAATTTTCAAAAAATCATAAATTATATTGGACAGAACAAAATACAAACTGTTTTAATTGGTGATACAGAAGAAAAAAGGATGTTGAATGAGTTGGCTATGAATAACTCGAATTGTATATCATTGGCTGGTCAAACTAGCTTATTGGATTTATACAGCCTGTTTAGCAAATCTCTATTAGCTATTGGCAATGACACTGGGCCCATGCATATGGCTGCTTTAAGTGGGTGTAAAACAATTGTCATCTTTTCTAAAGCATCTGAACCCGCACTATGTGCACAACGTGGAAGAGATGTTACGATCGTAAGAAAAAATAATTTATTAGAGATAACATCCGATGAGATTATTGAGTTATTCGAATTTTAATATCAAAGTAACTAACTTGACACGATGTTAAAACAAACTACATTTTGCGACTAATTATTGGCTATAATTTTTAGAGAAATAGATTTTTAAAAAAAAGTGAATGATAAATTTAACACTTCCAGATGGACAGATAAAGCAATACAATAAACCCGTTACGGGTGAGTTTGTAGCTGAAGATATTGGCTCAGGCCTTGCGAAAGCCGCATTGGCTATCAAGGTTGATGGTTTGATGAAAGACCTATCTTTTGTTATTGAAAAAGACTGTAATCTGTCAATTGTAACAGCAAAAGACGATGATGCACTGGACCTATTGCGCCATGATGCAGCGCACGTGATGGCTCAAGCGGTTCAGGAACTTTTTCCCGAAACACAGGTTACAATAGGTCCATCAATTGAAAATGGTTACTACTATGATTTTGCTCGAGAGAAACCATTCTCGACCGATGATTTTGACGCTATTGAAGAAAAAATGATGAGTATCGTAGATCGTGATCTTAAGTTTATTCGTGAAGTCTGGAGCCGAGATAAGGCTATTAAATTTTTTAACGATAAAGGTGAAGTGTATAAAGCTGAACTCATCGAAGCTATTCCAATGAACGAGGACGTTACAATTTACAAGCAGGGTGAATGGACAGATCTTTGCAGAGGCCCTCATTTACCATCAACTGGCAAACTTGGTAAAAATTTCAAACTTATGAAACTCGCTGGAGCATATTGGCGTGGAGACTCTAACAATGAAATGCTCCAGAGAATATACGGCACCGCATGGGCCGATAAAAAACAGCTTAAAAATTATCTTACTATGCTGGAGGAAGCCGAAAAAAGGGATCATCGACGTTTAGGTCGAGAAATGGACCTATTTCATATCCAAGAAGAAGCGCCAGGGGCTGCGTTTTGGCATCCCAAAGGGTGGAAGCTTTACCGAACAGTGCAAGATTACATCCGAAAAAAATTGGAGATAGCGGGATATCATGAAGTAAACACGCCTCAGTTAGTCAACAAATCTCTTTGGGAAGACTCAGGACATTGGGATAAGTTTAGAGAAGCGATGTTTGTTACCGAAACAGAAGACAAATCATTGGCCATAAAACCAATGAATTGTCCCTGCCACGTTCAGATTTTCCGACAAGGTACCAAAAGTTATAGAGATCTTCCTTTAAGAATGGCAGAGTTTGGTTCATGTCATCGAAATGAGCCATCTGGCTCTCTTCATGGTTTAATGCGCGTGAGAGCCTTTACTCAAGACGATGCCCATATCTTTTGTACAGAAGACCAAATAACGGAAGAGACAAAAAATTTTTGTGACTTACTAATGAGTGTTTATAAAGATTTTGGCTTTGAGGAAATTATTATTAAATTTTCAGATAGGCCAGAAATGCGCTCTGGTAGTAATGACACTTGGGACAAAGCCGAACAAGCGCTTACTGATGCAGTGGATGCCGCTGGATATAAATATGATTTAAATCCTGGAGAAGGAGCATTCTATGGGCCCAAACTTGAATTTGTTCTCCGAGATGCTATCGGAAGAGACTGGCAATGTGGTACACTTCAGGTTGATTTTGTACTTCCAGAGCGATTAGATGCGGTATATATTGGAGAAGATGGTAAAAAACATAGGCCAGTAATGTTACACAGGGCTATATTAGGCTCGTTTGAGCGTTTTATCGGGATATTAATTGAAAATTATTCAGGTCGCTTCCCATTCTGGTTAGCTCCGCTACAAATCATTGTAGCGACAATTACAGATGAAGTAATTCCATATGCAGAAAAAGTCTTATCGCAGTTAAAATTTCAGGGACTAGCTGCTTCAGCCGATTTTAGGAATGAAAAAATAAATTATAAAATCCGAGAGCATTCGGCTGCAAAAGTTCCTATTATTATGGTACTTGGTCTGCGCGAAGCTGAAGAAGAAACTGTAGCTATGCGAAGACTTGGTGGAAAAAATCAAGAAATTCTTGCGCTAACATCAGCAGTTGCTAAACTAAAAGCAGAATCAAAATTTCCATGATCAGAGATTTAAGTTGTTAATAAAGTAAATCTTTGTGATAAAGAACTTGAGTATTGGTGCCATAACTTGGGAGGTTTATTATTGACAAAATTTGTGTTTATAAATTCCTCATTATTTGGCAAAATTTAGAAGGAGAAAAAAAGAATCGCACGCCCACCATTTAACGCCACCCCTTCCAAGGAGGGGCCGGCTATTAACGAAGGTATAGACTCAGAAAATGTCAGGTTAGTTTTGGCTGATGGAGAAATGGCAGGAGTTGTATCCAAGGAAGAAGCAATAGAACGTGCCCTTGAGGCTGGTTTAGATTTAGTGGCAATCTCACCAAATGCTGAGCCACCCGTGTGTAAAATACTGGACTATGGTAAATTCAAGTATGAAGCACAAAAGAAAAAAAATGAAGCCAAGAAAAAACAAAATGTTATTGTTGTAAAAGAAATTAAAATACGTCCTGGAATAGAAGACCATGATTATCATGTTAAGTTAAGAGCCATGAATAAATTTATAGCGGAAGGCGACAAGGTTAAAGTTACGCTACGTTTTAGAGGTAGGGAAATGGCACACCAAGAATTAGGTGGGAAAGTATTGGATAGAGTGCGTGAAGACATGGAGACAGTGGCAAAGGTGGAACAATTTCCAAAGATGGAAGGCCGACAAATGACAATGGTTTTCTCCCCTAAATAGTCTTAACAAAGAAAATTAGCGGGTTTTGTTGAATATTTATATATTGTTTTTATGTTTTACTATTTAGAGCCAAGGTGATGGCATATGATAAGGCTAGAAATATTAAACTACCAATCATACAATATGTCATGCCCCCAAGTTGAAACAAAAGTCCTGAGAATAACGTCCCAAAAAAACGTCCTCCAGCGTTAGACATGTAGTAAAAACCCACATTCATCGCTATTTTGTCCCTATCGGAGTAATCAAGAATAAGATAGGAATGGATAGATGAATTAACTGCAAAGGCAATACCAAAAAATATCAACCCAACTAAAACAAAATTAACTGAGTAAAAATCCCAATAGAGACTTAGAGTAATTAGCAAGGTTATAATCATTAAAATAATTAGCCACATACGAGATGTTTCAGCATTACCCTCAACAAATTTTGGGGCTAATGATTGGATCAAACCATATCCAATAATCCAGCAAGCCATATAAAACCCAATTTCTGAGTGTGCCCAATCTAATTTAATAGACAAGAATAGAGGTAAACCAACGACAAACCAAATATCTCTAGCCCCAAAAAGAAAAA
>ENA-UOXV01004730-UOXV01004730.1-marine-metagenome-genome-assembly--contig:-NODE-4730-length-15406-cov-4.245456_pt1 | contig 15406 bp, 13 predicted proteins | sample MGYA00238165_ERZ766961 | MGnify/ENA primary metagenome ERZ766961 (study PRJEB28924, sample SAMN03173240) | marine metagenome | biome: Marine; feature: Water; material: Subsurface seawater | place: North... | reverse complement strand
GGTGTGCCCGGTCTTATCATGGGGTGGTGAGGGTAGAGTGCCGTCCGATTTACGCTCCCGCCAATTTGGTTCGCCTTCTAGCTTGGCGCCATGGCAGCTTGCACAATGCCGTGCATAGGTTGTCTCGCCGCGCTCGACGGCATCGGCATTATTAGGATTCATGCTTTGAGCACTGGCTGGAAGGGCTGCTGTTATAAACCAGCCAATGCTCAGAATAAAAAGAAAGCCCCGTCTATGTTGAAATTTCATGGTGTGTTCAATGAGCCCCATGTTTGTTTTTCTCGTGGGAGACAGAACTATTTCCATACCCTCTGACTCGATCGTAGTTCGCATGTTGTCTCGGCGTCAACAAAGGCTTTGTTTGCAAATGAACACTAAGATGAACAGTACGCAGACGGCCTTTTAACAAGGCGATCTCATCGACAAGCTCGACCAGTTTTTTCTTTTGAATTTGTTTTGTGGCGAACAATTGATCAAGCTTAGATTCCAGAGCAACAATCTTTAAGCCAAGCGGAATCGCGTTGGATTTCATCTGCTGATAGAGAGCTTCAATTTTCTTTTTCTGGTTTTTGTTTAGCTTTAAGGGTGTGGCAAATTCGAGCACATGAATGGGGCCCGGATAATGATTCAGCTCGGCGGCCTTCGCCATGCCGAGCCCTGCACCTTTTTTGTAATCTTGAATTTCTTTTGCACTGAGGGCTTTGATTGAGCGCTGGTGCTGGCCAGCATATGGCTGTTGGTCTGTGGGTTGTTGATCTGTTAGAGCGTATGATGTTTCAAAAGGCAAAATCAAAAAAGCTAAACTGAGTATGAAAGGCAATATAGAGGTGGTCTTCATAGGGGCGTCTCCTGAGGACTAAGAGCGTTAAGCTGGTTTCTACAGGCTCCAGCACCGGGAACGTCAATGGAGAAAGCTAATGCTATCAAGCATTTGCCTAAAAGGTTAACAGGCCGGATGGGCCGGACTATACTCCGGCCAAATTAGCAATCTTTGTCCCCCGATTAGATATCTCATCAATGGGGCACACCTTGAGGAGGATTTCAATGAACGACATTCCCAGCATTCCATTAGGCCTTGGTGATTCTAAATTGTTCCGCCAACAGTGTTATGTCGATGGTCAATGGGTTGATGCCGATGATGGCAGCACCATTGATGTGACCAATCCGGCGGACGGCTCTGTTTTGGGAACGGTTCCAAATTTTGGCGCGGCGGAAACGAAGCGCGCCATTGATGCGGCCAATAAAGCGTGGCCGGCGTGGCGTAAATTACTGGCCAAGGAACGCGCAGGGTTGTTGCGTAATTGGTACAACCTGATGCTTGAGCATCAAGACGATCTCGCACGTTTGATGACCGCGGAGCAAGGCAAGCCCTTGGCCGAGTCAAAAGGCGAAATTGGCTATGCCGCTTCGTTCATTGAATGGTTTGCCGAAGAAGCAAAGCGGGTCTATGGCGAGACAATCCCGGCACCCTGGCATGGCAAGCGTATCGTTGTCCTGAAAGAGCCCGTTGGCGTTGTTGCATCGATCACACCATGGAACTTCCCGGCCGGAATGATCACCCGGAAATGCGCCCCGGCATTAGCCGCCGGTTGCCCGGTTGTCATTAAGCCAGCGAGCTTTACGCCTTATTCCGCATTGGCTTTGGCTGAGTTAGCCGAGCAGGCCGGTATCCCTGCCGGTATCGTAAATGTGGTTACCGGCTCGGCCCGTGACATCGGTGGTGAGATGACGTCAAATCCGGTCGTGCGCAAACTATCGTTCACCGGATCAACAGAAATCGGCAAGAAGCTGATGGAACAATGTGCCGGCACCGTGAAAAAGATTTCTCTTGAGCTCGGCGGCAATGCGCCGTTCATCGTTTTTGACGATGCCGACATTGATGCTGCGGTTCAGGGGGCTATGGCATCGAAGTTCCGCAACACCGGGCAAACCTGCGTGTGTGCGAACCGAATCTATGTGCAAGACGGCGTTTATGATGAATTCACCAAAAAGCTCGTCGCCGCTGCCGATGCGATGAAAGTCGGCCCCGGTCTTGAAGGTGAAACCCATCAAGGTCCGTTGATTGAAATGGCCGGTTTGGAAAAAGTCGAAGAGCATGTTGAAGATGCAATCTCAAAGGGAGCCAAGCTGGTGACCGGCGGGAAACGCCATAAACTTGGTGGCACATATTACGAGCCGACCGTGCTGACGGAAGTGACCTCAAAAATGAAAATCGCTCATGAGGAAACCTTCGGCCCGGTTGCACCCTTGTTCCGGTTTAAAACGGAAGAAGAGGTGCTCAAAAAAGCCAACGATACCGAGTACGGCCTCGCTGCTTACTTTTATACCAGAGACTTGGGTCGTTCCTGGCGGGTCGCAGAGGGCCTCGAAAGCGGCATCGTCGCCGTTAATGAAGGGATTTTCTCGACTGAAGTCGCGCCGTTCGGCGGCATGAAGGAATCGGGTATTGGCCGAGAAGGATCTAAGTGCGGAATCGATGAATTTATCGAAATTAAATATGTCTGCCTCGGCGGCATCGACGGCTAACGGTAATTATCCTCAATGGCAAAATTTGATTTCGATCTCATTACGCTTGGTGCGGGCTCGGGCGGTGTGCGCGCAAGCCGTCTCGCCGGTGGCTATGGTGCACGCGTTGCCGTTATCGAAGAAAGCCGTCTCGGCGGTACGTGCGTCATGCGCGGCTGCGTGCCGAAAAAATTACTGGTCTATGGCGCGCACTTTGCTGAAGATTTCGAAGATGCCCGTGGTTTCGGCTGGGACGTTGGCAAGCCGTCATTCGATTGGTCAAAATTAATTGCCAATAAAAATATCGAACTTGATCGCCTCGAAGGCATCTATGGCCGCATTTTACGTGATAGCAATGTTGAAATCATCGAAGGCCACGGCACGATAGCGGATCACCACACGGTCGATGTCGGCGGAAAATCTTACACAGCTGAACGCATTCTTGTTGCTTGCGGTGGATGGCCGTCGATGCCTGATATTCCCGGCATCGAACATGTCATCACATCTAACGAAGCATTGGATTTACCATCGCTGCCCAAAAGCATTGTGATTGTCGGCGGTGGTTATATCGCCGTTGAATTCGCCGGTATCTTTAATGCCCTTGGGGCCGATGTCACGGTGATCATTCGCGCCGGCACCATCTTGCGCGGCTTCGATGATGATGTACGCGAAACCTTGGCGGCGGAAATGGAAAAGAAGGGCATCACGATTTGCCGTGAAACCGTTGTGCGTTCGATTGAAAAATCAGGCGCCGGCTATTCCCTGCGCATTGCCGGCGGTGAAGACTTAAATGCTGAGCTTGTGATGTATGCAACGGGCCGCTCACCCAACACCAGAAACCTAGGTTTAGAAGAAGCCGGTGTTGAACTCGCCAAAAATGGATCGGTGATCGTCAATGAGTGGAACCAAAGTTCCGTTGAGAGTATTTATGCCCTAGGTGATTGCACCGATCGCGTTCAGTTAACGCCTGTCGCAATTGCTGAAGGCCGGGCCTTTTCTGAAACCAATTATAATAATAATCCGATCAAGGTGGACTACGCCGATATTCCATCGGCTGTATTTAGTACGCCGCCCATTGGTACGGTTGGGTTGACGGAAGAACAAGCGCGCGAAAATGGCCCCGTTGATATTTATATTTCACGCTTCAAACCGATGAAGCATACGCTTTCGGGCCGTGATGAAGTCACCTTGATGAAATTGGTGGTTGAGCAAAAAACCGACCAGGTTATTGGATGTCACCTGCTCGGTGCAGAAGGTCCGGAGCTAGCGCAAGTTCTAGGGGTGGCTTTGAAATGTGGTGCGACGAAGGCGCAATTTGATGCGACGATTGGAGTCCACCCGACGGCAGCTGAAGAACTCGTGACCATGCGCGAGAAACGTCCTGATCATAAATAGACCGCAGCTTTCTCAGCCCGAAGCTAATATCAAACCGCGGAATTCTGCGTATTTTACGGTATTCGACTGCTTTTTTCTGGAAAAACTGCGGCGAGCGGCGTATATCCTGCCCCTTCCTGGGAACAAAGAGTGACGAACAAAGTTCGCACATAGAGGATACGTTATGGCCAAGACAACATGGGCACCCGATAGCTGGCGTAGCAAGAATATTCTGCAGCAGCCGGACTATCTTGATCAGAAGCACGTGCAAGATGTCGAAGAGCGCCTCAAGCGGTTTCCGCCGCTGGTGTTTGCCGGTGAAGCGCGCAAATTGAAATCGGAATTGGCAAAAGTTTCTAAGGGAGAAGCCTTTTTGCTGTTCGGTGGAGATTGTGCCGAAAGTTTTGCTGAATTTCATCCCGACAATATTCGCGACACTTTTCGTGTGATGTTGCAGATGGCTGTTGTGCTGACGTTTGGTGCAGCCTTGCCTGTTGTTAAATTGGGCCGCATGGCCGGTCAATTTGCTAAGCCGCGCTCAGCAGGGACCGAAACCCAAGGCGATATCACTCTCGATAGCTACCGGGGTGATATTGTGAATGGCATTGAATTCACGGCAGAGGCCCGCACGCCTGATCCGGAACGACTCGTGCAAGCCTATAACCAATCGGCTTCGACACTCAACTTGTTGCGGGCTTTTGCGCAAGGCGGTTATGCCGACCTACATAAAGTGCACCAGTGGAATCTCGGCTTCGTCGAAGATAGCCCCCTTGGTGATCGTTACAAGGATCTTGCTAATCGTTTGGATGAGACCCTTGGATTTATGGCGGCGTGTGGCCTGACGTCGGAAACGGCACCGCAAATTAGTGAAACTGATTTCTTCACAGCTCATGAGGCTTTGTTATTGAATTACGAGCAGGCTCTCACCCGGATCGACTCAACATCAGGTGATTGGTACGACACCTCGGCCCATTTGCTGTGGATCGGCAATCGGACCCGTGATCCGGAAGATGCTCATATGGAGTTCATGCGTGGCATTGCCAATCCGATCGGCATCAAAGCCGGTCCGACGTCGGACCCTGAAGAGTTTTTAAAAATCTGCGACACGCTCAACCCGAAGAACGAGCCAGGCCGCTTAACGGTGATTGTGCGCATGGGGGCAGGGCAGGTTGATAAGCTGGCACCACCGCTGATCCGCACGCTGAACCGTGAAGGAAAAAATGTGGTTTGGATTTGTGATCCCATGCATGAAAACGTAACGACAAGTGCTAACGGCTATAAAACCCGTCACTTTGATAACATTCTATCCGAGGTTCGGTCCTTCTTTGCCATTCATCAGGCTGAGGGAACACACGCGGGCGGCGTTCATTTCGAAATGACCGGTCAGGATGTAACAGAATGTGTCGGTGGCGCGCAGGCGATAACGGAAGCGAATTTGAGCGACCGTTATCACACCCATTGCGATCCGCGATTGAATGCTAAACAATCTTTGGAGTTGGCATTCTTGCTCGCTGAAACGTTAAAAGAGCAGCGGGCCAGCGAACCAAAACGGGCTATCGCGCAATCTTAAGCGAATAACGGTACATTTCACTGATTGGGGTGCTGCGATGAACGATAAGGCACCGCGCATAAAGAATATCTCTCAGGATGTCGCATTGTGGACTGATCGTTATTTCCTGAAAACCAAAGAAACCGTAAAGCGCTTCGGTGATAAGCAGGTGACGTATGCTGTTTTCATGCGCCGACCCGTGGTGTCATCACCGACCCTGATGGTCGATTGGCTAAAGGCTGCAAGCGCCGAACGCGAAACCGACTTTGATATCGAGATTAATTACCCGGAAGGTGACTGGGTTGGGGCTGGTGAACCATTGCTCTATATCACCGGATCGTTTTATCACCTCGTCGATTTGGAAACGCTATATCTGCAAAAATTGGGTGCGGCCTGCGTCGCGGCCCATAACGCCTATACCATGTGTTTGGAGCTCCCAGACGTCGGGTTTCTGGCAATGGATGCCCGGCACTGTACTGGCCCGGAAATGGCAGAGCTTATGGCATACGCGGCCTCAGTTGGCTCACAATCGGCGCAAAAACAATCAGGTGCAAAAGGCTTTATCGGCAATGCCAACGATGCGACAGCGCATTATTTTGGACAAGAACGCGGTCTCGGTACCATGCCCCATGCATTGATTGGGTACGCAGGCTCGACGTTGCGCGCCGCCGAGATGTATGTCGAAACGTTCCCGGATGATGACCTGACGGTGCTGGTTGATTATTACGGCCAGGAAGTGACCGATTCACTCGAGGTGTGTCACCGGTTTCCGGAGCTGGCTGCCGCGGGGCGATTATCAGTGCGTCTTGATACCCATGGCGGACGGTTTCTCGAAGGCCTCGATCCGCAACAATCCTATGCTGTTCTCGAACGCCATGCTCCGGTTGCTGTTAGGCGCTATCGTAATGACCGCGAACTTCGTTACCTGACCGGTACCGGTGTGTCGGCAGCGGCAATATTTCATGTCCGCGAAAAGTTGAACGAAGCTGGATTTGATCAGGTGAAGATTGTCGCAACATCGGGATTTGATTGGTCAAAATGCCGGGTGATGTCAGATGTTGCAGCGCCCATTGATGTGATTGGCACGGGTTCGTACCTGCCTGAAACCTGGGCAGAAACATTCGCCACGTCCGACATTATCGCCTACGACGGCGTCCCGACGGTCAAGGTTGGCCGGGAATTTTTGCTTAAAAATAAGAAATAACGAAGAGGCTATTTTTTAGCTTTTTTAGCGGGCTTTTTTACAGTTTTTTTCTGAGTTTTCTGTTCGGCTGCGTCTTGTTTAGTCCGGATATCATCGATCAGTTGCAGTGTGTCTGCCAACTCGATGATGGTATCGACACCATATTCTTTGGTGATCGCAAGGCGGCCGCCTTCGGTTGAAATAGCCTCTTTAAGATCCGTGAGCATGGCATCCATAATGCGAATCAACCCACCCTTGGTAAACTGATACTCTTTGTCTTCATCGGTAGCGTTATCAGACGGTGGTGCGAGATGATCATTAACGAGATCCACAAACCATTCAATGCGGCGATCAAAGTTTTTAAAGTGAAACGTCATGGCAATTTGCGCATCTAAGGCGACTTTGCCAGCCTCGTCGTCATAATAATAATCTTTAAGTTCACAGTTATCTTCGTTACCGCCGCCTAAGCGTTTCATGATGGCGTGGCATCTTTCCTGGTATCCATCGAGGAGCTCTTGGCCGAGCATCATGCCAACGGCCATGTTAAAGCCGGGAAGAATACGCCGTGAAATCGTGTTTTCTTTAAAGAAGCGTGCAAACCGAGAAATGAGTAACCGGTTAAACGGCATGGTCTTCGGCGCAACTTCATCAGACGATTGATCGCGGGCTTTCAAAAACTGATTAAAAGAAGCTTCGAAGACGGTTTCAAGCGCGCCCATTTTTTGTTCGAATTCTTCATTTAAATTATCGATGTCATCTATCGTTAACATGCCGCCTTTTTTGCCGGCTTCCATCTTGAGACGATCCGTGAAGGAGGTCACGACGGTTTGTGCGAGAACAGCTGAATGTTCTTTTGCCGTGGTCGGCGCTTTGAAGGGGGCGGCAGGTTTTTTAGGGGCAGCTTTTTTGGCGACTTTCTTAGTAGCCTTTTTGGCGACTGGCTTTGCAGCTGGTTTAGGCGCTGGTGGCGACGCAGGAACAGGATTGCCGTCTTTGTCTTTGGCGCCATAGACTTGGCCTGAAGCACCACGTGTGTACCTGACGGCTTCGGTGTTATCGGACTCGGGTGTTGTTGTTGCTTTTGCCATATTGGGGTCAGAATATTGGTTCTACGCTTTAAATGCTAGCATACTTTCGGATGTATCGCTGACAACAGGCTGACAATTGGGTTTGCGGGTTCGAAAGGTTAAACAGATTTATCGAGTCTTTCGATGAGTTGGCGAATCGCGCCGCAGGCTTTTTGTCCGTAACGGTGCTCCATTTCCCGCGAACTGTCCTCCTGAGCGAGCTTGTCGCGAAAATCAGAGAAGAGGGCACGGAGAATATCAATAAGCCCGGCCCGCTGTAGGGTCCATGTTTCGATACTGCTGCCTTCAAAGGCGTAGTCTTCTGGCGGTGCGAGATTGAGATTAATGAGATTCATTAACCACTGAGCGCGCCGATCAACGTCTCGAAAGGACCAAGCCACCACAGCCATGAGGTCATCGACGAGATCGTTAATAACGGGATCGTTGTAAAATTCATTCCAATTGAAGTCTGCGCCTTTTTCCTCACGGACATTTTTAAGGACATTGCGTCCTGCGACTTGGCACTGTTGCACGAACTCGGCACCAGCGAGTTGCTCAAGGGCGAGCATGAGACCAGGCAGAATTCGCCGCGGAACAGTACGTTCATTTTCAAGGGGTTCGTTCGGTGGAAATAAATGTGAGAATCGTTTGACCAATACCCGTTCGAATGCTCGTTTTCGGGCTTCGCCTCGTTGTTCGAGGGTGACTTCATCCAGCCATTGTTCGGCAATTTTCTGGGTACGATTTAAGTAACGTTCTTTTTCTTCTTTCTTAAATTGGCGTGACTGGAACGTCAGTTCTTGAGCATCGAGCTTCATCCCTGCATTGCCCTTGAGGGCTTGCTGAAGATAGTCGACAAAAAGATCGAGCGTCGTATGCGCGACTTGTTCGCACATGGCACTGGAGCTTCGATTCGAGTCTTTGCTCGCTTGGTTTAAGGTATCTTTTTTAGCCATCGGCCTAGAGCACAGAATAATTCTTAATATGTCGTTTATGGGCACCAATTTATCAACGACTCTCATGATTGTCTGTGTGCCCCGTCACATCATAAAAGCAGGGAAAGCAAGGCATTCAGACGAGCATTAACGAGTGTTAACAAGCGTTGACAGGTCCTTAGCTGCCGCCTACCCTGCCGCGTTCTAGCCATTCGCCGAAGCTGACGATACTGCATGGCATGATAAAAAAACTTGATATTGCGTTAGCCCAACTCAATCCAACTGTGGGCGATGTTGCTAATAACATCGACCGGCTTCGCCGTGCCCGTGTAGAGGCCGCGGGCAATGGGGCTGAGTTGATTGTTTCTGGAGAGCTTTTCGTTTCCGGATACCCGCCTGAAGATCTTGTCTTAAAAGGCGCCTTTCAAGACCATGTTGCGAAATCGGTTAATGCATTGGCAAAAGAAACGGCCGATGGCGGCCCCGCAATGTTGCTCGGAGTGCCCTGGTGCCTTGATGGCAAGCTGCATAATGCTGTGTTGTTGCTCGATGGCGGCGCAATAACCGAGACAAGATTAAAATACGATTTGCCCAACTATGGTGTGTTTGACGAGAAGCGTGTGTTTAGCGCCGGTCCTTTGCCTGAACCAATTGTCTTTCGGGGTGTATCCTTAGGTGTCATGGTTTGTGAAGACATGTGGACACCCGTCGTATCAAATCATTTAAAAGAAAGCGGCGCTCAAATCTTAATCGTTATGAACGGATCGCCCTTCGAAGTTGATAAAACACATCTGCGCCAGCAATTTTCTTCAAACCGCGTATCGGAAACATCGTTGCCCTTGGCCTACGTTAACCTGGTCGGCGGGCAGGACGAACTCGTTTTTGATGGTGCATCGTTTGTTATAGATGCTGCGGGTGCTCTTCAAGTGCTGATGCCTGCATGGTCGGAGTCGGTCATCTTGACGCATTGGCAATCGAAGGATGGAGCTAAGTGGCAGTGTGACTCAATTCCATTTGATCCGCCGCTTAATCGCCTCGAAAATATTTATCAGGCCATGGTCATGGGGCTTCGTGACTATGTAAACAAAAGCCATTTTCCCGGCGTGCTCATTGGTATGTCTGGCGGCATTGATAGTGCTATCAGTGCCGCTGTCGCTGTTGATGCCTTAGGTCCTGATCGTGTCCATTGCGTCATGATGCCGTCGCCTTACACATCTCAGGACAGCCTTGATGATGCTGCTGAAGCGACCAAACTGTTGGGCGTAAAGCTTGATTCCATTTCGATTGAGCCGGCCATGGGTGCGTTCGAAGCCATGCTGAGCGGTGTGTTTGCGGGTCAGGATAAAGATACCACTGAAGAAAATGTCCAGGCCCGAGCCCGCGGCATTACCTTAATGGCGATGTCCAATAAACTTGGATATATGGTTCTCTCAACGGGTAATAAATCTGAGATGTCCGTCGGCTATGCAACGCTTTATGGTGATATGTGCGGCGGCTATTCGGTTCTTAAGGATATTTATAAGACTACCGTATATAAACTCTCTCATTGGCGTAACAAAAACTATCTTACCGGTTTGATGGGCCCCGAGGGGCGTGTGATCCCTGAGCGAATTATTACCAAAGCGCCATCGGCGGAATTGAAACCCGATCAGACCGATCAAGATTCGCTGCCGCCCTATGATGAGTTAGATGCAATATTGCACGCCTTGATTGAAGAAGAGATGGCTTTGAAGGATATCGTCGACAACGGTCATGATGCAGAGACCGTGGAAAAAATATGGCGAATGCTTGATCGTGCCGAATATAAACGTCGTCAAGCACCGCCAGGTGTTAAGATCACGGCTCGCGCCTTTGGCCGTGATCGTCGTTATCCGATCACAAATGGATTTACAGGAACAAAATGACGGTTACCGTACGCTTCGCCCCCAGCCCAACCGGCTTACTCCATGTTGGAAACGCCCGCATGGTGTTGATCAATTGGCTTTTTGCAGCAAACCAAAAAGGTAAGTTTATACTTCGTATGGATGATACGGACTTGGCGCGGAGCACGCCCGAGTTTGCCGATGCCATTGAACGCGACATGTTGTGGCTTGGGCTTCAGTGGGGCGATAAATTCAGCCAATCAGACCGGTTAGAACAATACGATGCTGCGTTTGAAACATTACAATCTCAAGGGCGGCTCTATGCCTGTTATGAAACATCGGAAGAACTCGATTTCAAACGTAAACGGCAATTAGCCCGAGGGCGTCCACCAGTTTATGATCGTTCCGGTCTCGATCTCACCGATGATGAAAAGAAAAAATTTGAAGAAGAAGGTCGTAAGCCTCATTGGCGGTTTAAACTCGATCACGAAGACATCACATGGAAAGATTTGGTGCGTGGCGATGTTCATTTTCAAGGTAAAAATTTAAGTGATCCGGTGTTGCGCCGCGAAGATGGCAGCTGGCTTTATATGTTGCCGTCGGTCGTTGACGATATCGATATGGGTGTTACCCATGTGATCCGGGGTGAAGATCACGTCGCGAACACCGCAGTACAGATTCAGTTTTTTAAAGCGTTGGGCGCGGCACCTTCTGAGTTTGCCCATCTGCCCCTGCTGACGGATATCTCTGGCAAAGGTTTATCAAAACGGTCCGGCTCCATCACACTTGAATCCATGCGTGAAGCCGGAATTGAGGCAATGGCCCTGAATAACTTTCTTGGTCAGTTGGGCGGCGGTGATAATGAAACAGTACACAGCACTCTTGAAGCACTCGCTCAAGAATTTGATATTACCCAATACGGTCGCGGTACGCCAAAGTTTGACCAACACCAACTCGATATTGTAAATGCTCGGATTTTGCATGAGTTGCCCTTTGATTTGGTACGGGAGCGCTTGGCAGCGATGGACTTGCCGCAAGCCGATGAAACATTCTGGTTGGCGGTTCGGGCGAATTTGGAAAAACTCGAAGATATCCGGGTCTGGCATGCTGTTTGTTTTGATACCTTAGAGACGCCGATTGATGATGCATCCTTCATCGAAAGCGCGCGTAATTTGTTGCCTGAAGACCCTTGGGATGAAGGCACTTGGAAAATTTGGACACAGGCTGTTGGACAAGAAACCGAGCGTAAGGGCAAAAACTTGTTTTTACCGTTGCGCCGAACCCTTACCGGGCATGATCATGGGCCGGAGTTGAAAGTTTTATTGCCTATTATGGGACGTGCCCGGGTTTTGGAGAGGCTACAATCATGAGGACTCTTACAATGTCACGGCGTTTAGCAGTTAATATCTGTCTTGGTCTTATCTTAGGTGTGTTTGCATTTGGCCTGGCCGCGTGTTCCGACGATACGCCGAAGCCAACACCGAAAAGAACCTTATCGACCTCTGGTTCTGGAGAGGTCAGCAAGGTTCCCGATGAAGCCGAGCTTTCAGCCGCCATTTCAGCTGTTGCCCATACCGCAAAAGAAGCGATGGCCGAAATTTCTGAAAAAGGGAATGCCATGATGAAAGCGATTAAAAAGTTTGGCATTGAAGACAAAAATGTTCAAACCGGCTCCATATCATTGGTGCCTGTTTATAAACGCCGCCGACATGGCGAGCCGGTGGAGGAGCCAAAAATTACCGGCTATCGTGCCTCATTACGCTATCAGGTGGCCTCGAAAAAAATTAAAACGTTCGGCACACTCATTGATGCATTGGCGAAAGCCGGCGCCAATAACATTTCCGGCATTCGTTTCTATGTCACGGAACACACAGTGATGGCCAATGAAGCGCGGAAAAAAGCTGTAGAAGATGCCCGCCAGGCCGCGCAAGTGATGGCAGCCGCCGCCGGCGTGAAACTCGGGCCCGCCATGACAATTCAAGATAGCGGCGGTGTGACCGTGCCGCGCAAGCGCATGATGTCGATGTCAGTGTCCGCGTCGAGGCAGGTACAGGCTGAACGTATGCCGGTTGCACCGGGCCAAGTTTCAGCGCGGGCCCGTGTGCATATCGTTTTTTCCATTCATGATTAATGTAACGGCCTGACATTTGCCCCTGCAGCTTTACAATACGCTTTCTCGTAAAAAAGAAATTTTCGAGCCCCTTAAGCCCGATACGGTCGGCATGTATGTGTGTGGCCCGACGGTGTATGACCTAGCCCATATCGGCAATGCCCGTCCTGTGGTCGTATTCGATGTGCTTAACCGGCTGCTCAACACGCTTTATAAAAATGTGACGTATGTTCGCAACATTACCGATGTTGACGACAAGATTAACGATGCGGCGAAACAGTCCGGTGATGATATTCGCACCATTACCACACGCACGACCGAAGCCTTTCACGAAGACATGGCGGCTCTCGGCGCCGAGCCGCCTGATATCGAACCACGGGCAACCGATCACATCGAAGAGATGATTGCTTTGATCACAACATTGATCGATGTGGGCAATGCTTATGAAGCCGACAGTCATGTGTTGTTTAACGTGCCGAGTTGGGATGATTATGGTCAGTTATCGCGGCGCAATCGTGATGAGATGATCGCCGGAGCCCGGGTTGAAGTCGCCTCTTACAAAAAAGACCCAGCAGATTTCGTTTTATGGAAGCCGTCGAGTGATGATTTGCCAGGTTGGGACTCGCCCTGGGGGCGCGGCCGACCGGGCTGGCATGTTGAGTGCTCAGCGATGAGCCAAAAATACCTCGGCCTGACATTTGATATTCATGGCGGTGGCCAGGATTTGATTTTTCCTCATCACGAAAACGAAATCGCGCAAAGTGTTTGCGGCCATGAAGGCCATCCGTTCGTGCGCTATTGGATGCACAATGGGTATCTGATGGCCGAAGGTGAAAAGATGTCAAAAAGCCTCGGCAACTTTTATACGGTCAGAGATTTGACGAAGGAATTTCCGGGCGAAGCTATTCGTCTGATGTTGTTAAAGACGCACTACCGTTCGCCCCTGGATTTTACCAAAGAAGGGCTTGCCGAAGCAAAAGAGTCGCTCGATCGGTTTTATGGCGCGCTCCGTCACACTCAAGATGTTACCGTGCGTGATACGGGGGTGCCCGATGCTGTCATGACGGCCTTGAGCGATGATCTCAATACACCTCTTGCGATTGCGCACATGCATGAGATTACCGGTGAGCTCAACAAAGCGAAATCCGAGAAAGATCAGTGGCAATTTAAAAGCGCCTTGCTTGGGGCTGGTAAGATTGTCGGCCTTTTAGAGCAAGATCCCGAAGACTGGTTCAAGTGGCAAGCCGAAGGTGGATCGGGAATTGATGACACGTCTATTGATGATTTGATTCAAAGACGCATCGAGGCCCGGAAAGCGAAAGATTTTGCTGAAGCCGATCGCATTCGCGATGACCTCGCAGCCCAGGGAATTATGTTAGAAGACGGCCCCGATGGCACCATTTGGAAACGCGTATAGATTATTAATTTTTGGCTCGTCATTGTTTCGGTGGCAGGAATGTACCTTTCCATAAAGCCCGCTTGGCTCTCCTCGCTTCCATCTCATTGACCGAATAGCGCATCGATTGTTCCCGATCCGCTAACGCCCAGCCGGTATGGACGAGATTGCGAGCGACATCAAAGCCACCGGCTTTGCACATTGCTAATTGCTGAGATTTATCGTGCCAGGTACAGGTGACCTTGGCGCCAATTACAAGGTCCATCAACGCCCACTTCGCGAGTTTGCCACAAGGAATCTCTTTTTCAGGCCAGCGGCACGTTTGCTTTAGGTTTGGTGCATCAATGCCAAAGAGCTGTAAGCGCTGACCGGCAATCTCAATAGTTTTGCCATCGATAACGGTTGCTGGCCCCGATAGATTATCGGCCTGAACAGGTAGGGCCCTTAGCACCAGCACAATAAGGATGAACGTAAATTTCATCATCGCGTTAAACACTGATTAGTCTTCTGCAAGCCAGCGGCGAATGACGGAAATGGAACGGTCTGGGTCACGTTTGATCAAACGCCCGACCTGCGTGTTGAGTTTGGCGTCAATTTTTTCCCTGAGCCGAGAAATATCAAGAGCACGTGAAGGCCCAATATCAATGGCTTCATCAAATTCGTATTCAAATGATTTAGTGTTTGGCTCCATCGCTACGCTCCCTAGCAGGCAGTATAGCAAGCGGGGCCGCTAAACGGCGTCACGTATTTGTGTGTTATGTCCAAGGCTTTGTCGCCATGGCTTCACGGGCGGCGTGGCGCCCGGTAACAAAGCATTCCGCTAGGTTGCCGCCGCCCATATAGAGAAAGCCAAAGATGCTGCCAAGCTCACCCGCTTCATAGAGCCCGGTGATGGGCTCGCCAAAAGAATTGAGAACGCGTTGCTGGGCATCATGACGCGGCCCGCCTTGCGTGTTGGAGACCACCGGCCACACTTCACCGACCACATAAGGTGGGGTCTTGAGTGGCACCATGGATTTGCCCGGCCGGGTAAAGCCATCATCCGCGCCCGCGTCGCAGGCTTGATTCCATGCATCAATCGTTTCTTTTAATCTGCCCGCATCACAGCCAATGATTTTAGCTAGCTCTTCGACAGTGCCGGCTTGTTTGAGAATGCCTCTCTTAATCTCGTCAGAATTGTCGGCACTCCAAGTAAAGGGAGTCACCGTCGCATCGTTCGAGACCGGACCGCCCAAGGGATACATCTTTCGGGTTTCTTCATCGGCAATGAGAAAGGCCGGGATAAACGGAAAGGTTTGTTGTTCAGGGTCATAATGATCAATCGGCCGCACACCAGTATCTTGAAGGTACGGCGGGTATTCGTTCATAAACCGTTGGCCCTGATCGTTGACCAAAATCCACGACATCGGCACGCTGGTGTCTTTT
>ENA-UOXV01004729-UOXV01004729.1-marine-metagenome-genome-assembly--contig:-NODE-4729-length-15412-cov-5.606499_pt1 | contig 15412 bp, 15 predicted proteins | sample MGYA00238165_ERZ766961 | MGnify/ENA primary metagenome ERZ766961 (study PRJEB28924, sample SAMN03173240) | marine metagenome | biome: Marine; feature: Water; material: Subsurface seawater | place: North... | reverse complement strand
AAAGATATATTTAATTTTTTCAAATTAAAAAATTACACGCCAGGAAATTTAACTTTTTTTAAGAATATAAAAAAATTTCAACCATGTACAAAATATGAATTTAAAGAAAATTGTTTAAAGCAAAAAATTTATTTTAAAAATATAATTAATGAACCAAATAAAGACCATCTTCTTAAAAAAATTGATAAGTATCTATCTAAAACTTTAATTTTTTTAAAAAAAAAAAATGTAATACTACTTTATTCGGGTGGTAAAGATTCTACTCTAATTTTAAAATATTTACTGAAACTTAAAATAAAATTTACACCCATTTATTTATCTACTCATCCTAGATCTTTCGAAACAGAGAAAAATATTCAGAATGCAAAAATGATTTGTTCACAAAATAATCTTAAATTAAAAATAGTTAAAATTAATTTAAGTAATTATTTCAGTATTAATAAAATTATTAAAAAAAATTTTTTGTTTGATTATCATTTCTCATTTCTTTTTTATAAAGGACTAAAGGAGATTTATAGAGAGTATGGTAAAGATATCTTTATTTTGAGCGGTCAATCTTTAGATAGTATACTTTCTTTTGGACCCTCTCAAAAAACCATTGGAAACTTTTTTGCAAGATACATGAATTATTATCCCTTAAGCATAGTTTCGAAATTTATGTCACTAATTTTATCTTTCAAATTTAAAAAAAAACTTACAGTAAGTAAAACAAAAGAGAATTTTTTTGAAAATTTTTATTTTAATTATTTTTATTATCCGGTTTCAACAGAGTTAAAATTATCAGAAAATTTTTTTAGGTATTTACGAAAAATTACAAAACATTTGAAAGATGATATTTCAAAAAAAATGTATTTAAAAATTCATGGTTTTTTACAAGGTTCTGATAATATGGTTCTAATCAATTCCGCTAAATTGTTAAAAAATAATAAAATATTCATGCCATTTGGCACTTTGAAGTTTATTTCGATAATTTGTAAGTATTATGACTTTCAAAAAGATGTATTTTATCCTAAATACTTAATTAATTTGTTAGAACCCGAACTTAATTATAATGATAAAAAAATTAAAAATTTAAAATTAAAATTATCAATTTTAAATGAAAAAATTAAGTTAAATGTAATTAAATCAATCTTAAAATCATATGATAAAAAAAATTAAATTTCTTAAAAGTAAAAATATATTTTTAAGACCATTTTTAAAAAAAGATCTGTCTCAGAGTTATTTAAAATGGATCAATAATAGAGATGTTAATATATTTTTAGAAACTACAAGGTTTCCGTCAAGCGATAAAGATTTAGAATTATTTTATAAAAAAAATTTAAATTCAAAAAATTCAATTTTATTTGCAATTTGTAATAATAAAGGAAAACACATAGGGAACTGTTCTATTTCACAAATTGATTGGATAAATAGAAGGTGTGTTTATGGAAGAATGATTGGTGATTTAAAAAATTTAAAGAAGGGGTCTGGTTCAGAAGTTCTTAGGTTAATGCAATATTATATTTTTGAGGTGCTAAACTTAAATAGCATGTGGAGTGGCGTTTGTGTAGATAACATAGCTTCTGTTAAAAGCAATATTAAGTGTAATATGAGAAAAGTAGGTGTATTCAAGGATGCTTTTTACGTGAAAAATAAATATTCAAATGTTGTAATTTATGAGATGACAAAAAGAGCATACAAAAAAATGAATGAAAAATAAAAATTTTTTGATTGTCACGGATTCATTCAATCCAGATACATCTTCAGCAGCACAATTATTGAAAGATTTATATATTAAATTAATTCAAAAAAAGAAAAAAGTTTTAGTAGTATGTGCAAGAGATAATGACAATTTATCAAAAATAAAAAAAAGGAGGGGTATTATCAATGTTAACTGTGGATTAATAAAAAGTAAAAATTTAATTATAAGAGGTTATAATGAATTTTTTTTATCAAATAATTTAATCAATAAGTCATTTAAAGAAATAAGTATTTTTAAACCAGATGTAGTGATTTGTTATTCACCTTCTATTTTTTTTAGATTATTCATAAAAAAAATTCAAACCACTTTTAAATGTAAGTCATATCTAATTTTAAGAGATATTTTTCCTTATTGGGCAATTGATTGTAATATAATTAAAAATATTTTTTTAAAAATTTACCTTAAATATACATTTCTTAAATTTGTTAAAATTTTTCACAGAATTGGTGTTGAAGCAAAATTTAATGCTAAATTTTTAAGAAAAAAAATTGAAAAAATTAATATAGAACATCTTCCAAATTGGATAGATATTAAAAATAATTTAAACACTAAAAAAAAAATTGATAATTCATTTATTTTTTCTGGGAATATTGGTTACGGCCAAGATTTAAAAAAAGTATTAAGATTTTATGAAAAAATTTCATTATTTAAAAATGATTATTCAAAAAATATTTTGGGTCAAAAAAGACTGAAAAATAGTATTTTAGCTATTTCTAGAAATTACGATGTTCAAAATTTAAAGATACATAATCATAAAAACTATTATTTTTTTCTTAAGTTTTTAAGCAGATACCAATATGGAATTATTTCACTTAATGATGAAATAAAAACTATAAATTTTCCAGGAAGACTCTTGACATATTTACTATGTAAAATGCCTATAATCCTCTTAACAAATAAAAAAAATGAACTTTCAAAATTTATCATAAAATACAAAATTGGATGTGTAATAGGCAAAAATACAAATATTAAAAAATCCTTAAAAGATTTAGAAAAAATAAAAAAAAATTTCGACAAAAACAATTATAATTTAAAGATTTTAAAAAACTATTTTAATTTAGAAAAAAATATCGAAAAATTAATAAAATGGTAATTTTTTTTAAAAGATTAAAACTAGAAAAAAATTTTATTATTTTTTCTGCATTAAATTTTTTTGAAAAATTTTTAGCTTATGTAGCTCCATTATTAGTTTTAAAATTAATTGGAAATCAAAAAATTTATAATAATATTGAGTTTATTTACTCTTTAAGTTTGATTCTAAATATTTTTTTCGATTTCGGAATAAGAGGATTTTTAATCTATTCATTTAGATTTAAAAGAAATGTTTATAAATACAGTTTTGAATCTTTTAAATTTTTAAACTCAATATTAATTTTGTATATAATTATTTTTGGTATTTTTTATTTTTTTAGTTTTAATTTTTTTTTAGATTTTTTGATAATCTCGTTAATTTTCTGTAGAGCGATATATCTTTTAATAGTAAATTTTTTGAGAGTTTTATTTAGAATAATTAATAAACCTTTTCAAATATTTACTTATTCTCTTATCGCTAATTTAGCGACATGTATTTTAATAATTTGTTTTTTTTATTATAAAATTGAATTTAAAATTCAATTTTTTTTCGGCCCATTTTTACTATTTATATTGATTTATAGTTTTTATTTTTTATTTACAAAAAATTTTGAAACTAAGATAAGTAAATTGCTTATTTTTGTAAATAAATCTATCAAATATTATTGGCCATTGATCATTATTTCTCTTGTAAGTGTTTTTATAGGTAATTTTATTAAAATATTTTCTTATTTTACTTTGGGTGATGATGAAATGACTAGAATTTCAATTTATTTAAGATATCTTTTATTAATACAATTAGCTCATGGTTCTTTTTCATCTTTCTTTTTGAGAAAAAACTTTGAATCTAAAAAAAAATTTATTAATAAAGATTTGTTTACACAGTATTTATTTATTTTAATATTTTTTTCATTTCTTGTAATTTTAACAATGCCACTTATAAGCAATTATTTAAATTTTAAATATCATAATTTTGATTTGGTATTCTTAATCCTAAATTTATATATTTTAATATGGTGTATATCTGCTTATCTTGAGCAATTTTTAAATAAGTATAATCAAAATACATACATCCTTAGGTTTCATTTAATATCTTTAATTATTTATTTTAGTATTTTTTTAATTAATTACGATGATAAGTTATTGATTTTAAGCTTATCTATGCTTCTATCAACATTTACTTATTTTGTGTTAATACTTTTACATTTAAAAAAATTTAAATTTTTATTAAAATGAAAAAAATATTATTCATGGCAAATTTTGAAAAAACAAATTTTTATATTAATGTTTCAAAATTTTTAGAAAATTTTGAGATTTACTGGATTGTTGTAAACTTAAAACAATATAATTATCTTAAAGAAAAATTTGATACTAAAAACATTCTTTATATAAATAAAAAATCAGATAAATCCATAAATGAGAATTTTATTTTTAAAGATTTAAAAGTTAATGAGTTGTTATTTTTGGATAGATGTTTGCAGCAAAACAACATTGAGGACAAAAATTATTTAGAAATTTCTCAATTTAAAATTTATAATTTCCTTAAAAAAAATAAAATTTCATATATTTTTGGAGAATTTACTTGGGCACATGAAATATTAACTTATAGAATTTGTAAAAATTATCCAGAATTAAATACCACTTATTTAAATCCTGGTGATATTAGATTGATTTCAACTAATTTTTTATTTTTTTTAGATCCACAACAATCATCTTTTTTAGGAAAAACAAAAAAAAATATATTTACACTAAATGATTTAGATCTAGACAATTACAAAAAATATTTAAAAACAGTTGACCCAAAAAAAAAATTATTTGATTTTAAACTTATATTTTTTAAACTCTTCAAGATTTTTTTTAATGATTATTATGATAAAAGTGACCCAACATTTCATGGCAAAATTAAAAGAATTAAAAATTTTTTAGATAAATTTTTAAATTATTATCTATTTAATTTTATTAAAAAAAAAAAATTATCTGACCTTAAAAATAAAAAATATATAATCTATTTTCTTCAAAAAAAACCAGAAGCAAGTTTAGATGTTAAAGGTCTTTATTACAGTGATCATATTAAAAATATTGAAATAATTTGGAAAATTTTACCTAATGATTTTGATTTAATTATTAAAGAACATCCTTCTTGTGTAGGTGATAATAATTTAAAATTTTATAGAACAATTCTTAATATGAATAGAATATTTTTTATAGAAAAAAAATGTAGTTTTGATGAATTAGTAAAAAAATCTTTTTGTACATTTTCTGTAAGTACAACTGCATCAATGGAGTCTGCAATTTTAAAAATTCCAAGTTTTACTTTTTCAAATTGTTTCTTTAATGAAATGAAATTTTGTAAAAATATATCATTAGAAGATATTAGAAAGTGTAAAAACTTAGAAAGTTTAGTAAAATCTTTAATTAAAGAAAATAAAAATAAAAGTTTTCTTAAAAATTTAAAATTTTTAAAAAATTCTTTTGAAGGTTCTCTTTATGGAGAGAAAATGAATAGTGAAAAAAATCTTAAAAATTTTGCAAGTGCAATTAATGAAGTCTTTAATTAAAAATAATATTTTTTATAAGATAGCCCAGTTGTTTTATGGTGAATTATTTAATAGAAATAATTCAATAAAAACAAGATTTATGAGGTTAGCATGCAGGACTCCCATAAAGACAATTTGTTATTATGTATATAAAAAGATTTTTAAAAAAGAAAATATACAATTAGAAGAAACAGATAATTTTGATCAATTTGAAAATATAATTGATGAAAAAAAAATTTTAAAAGATATCAAAAATACTGGCTTGTCATTAGATATTAATTTAAAAAATGAGATAGTTGAAAAAATTTTACAAAAAATAACAGATAAAAAATTTCAGGTTAATAGAGATAAGAATAGATTTATTATTTTTTCACAAAAAAAAGATGATGATATTTATTTATATAGATTGCATAATCCACACACTTTTGTTTCTGAAATAGATGAATTATCTAGAAATAAAAAAATTCTTAATATAGTTAGAAAATATTTAAACACAGAGCCAATAATTCATTCTAGTCAAATTTGGTGGACGTTTCCTTATTTTGACCAACATGGAAAAATGATTAATCCACCTGGTAATGAATATGGCTTTCATTATGATGTAGATGATTTTAAATTTTTAAAATTGTTTTTTTATTTATCTGATGTAGATGTAAAAAGTGGTCCCCATATGTATATAATTAATGATGGAAAGAAAAATTTTAAGGAATTTTTAAATAGACGTATAGAGAATAACTTTGCAGAGGATCTTTATAATAACAGAATAGTTACCATTACTGGTAAAAAAGGAAGTGGATTTATTGAAGACACCTCTTTTTACCACAGAGGATCGAATCCTTTATCAAATAGTGGAAGAGGTGTACTTCAAATTATCTACAGTGTAAGTAAATGGTAAATGATAAAAGAAGAATTATATATTGATATTTCTTGGATAAACGATGAATTATCTGGTGGAGGAAAATATTCTAGTTTTAATATTATTCATGCATTAAAAAATAATAATTTATATAAAAAAAAAAATATTATTTTGATTGTAAATAAAAAATTAGTTAAAAATCAAAAATTTTTAAAAAACTTTAAATTGTTTTATTTGCCTTCAAATAAATATTTTAATTTTATTTGTAGGTGGTTTTTTTTATTTATTTTAACTAAAAAAAATGTAATTCAAAAATATTTATGCTTAAATCTTTATTCACCCATAATAAAAAGTAATTTTGAAACTATAAATTTAATACACGATATGCAATGGGAAGTGTTTCCTGAATATTATTCAAAACTAAGAATAGTGTGGTTAAAGTTTAACATTTTTTTATGTTCAAATTATTCGAATAAAGTTTTATTTACATCTGAGTTTATAAAAAAACAATATCTGAATAATTATAAATTTAAAGCAAAAACATATGTTTCATACTTACCTTTTAATTTTAAAATTAAATCTTTAAAACCAAAAATAAAACTAAAGACTAATTCATTTTTCTTTGTTTTGTCGTCTAATTTAAAACATAAAAATTTAAAATTAATTATTGATATTTTTCAAAACAACATTCTAAATAAAAAATTAGTAATTGCAGGGGTTGGGCAAAAACTTAAAAAAAAAGATGGTAATATAGTATTTTTAAAAAAAATTTCTGAAAGAAATAAAGTTTGGCTTTATAGAAATTGCTATTGTTACTTGCAGCCATCACTATATGAGGGTTTTGGTATGACTGTTGTTGAAGCATTAATTTATTCCAGATCAATTTTAATTTCAAACTTGCGTCCTTTCAGGGAAATATGTTTGAATAATGTAAAATATATCAAATTACCAAGTTTAAAATTAAACTGGTTAAAAGCATTAAAAAATAAAAACAAAAAATCCAATATGATTAAAAAAAATATTGTTTTTTATAAAAAATTATTAAAATTTGAACCTGAAAATTTTTCTAATAGGCTTTTTTATTTAATTTATGAATAGTCTAGAGAAAATTTATAAAAAAATAAGCAAGCCTATAATGTTAGGTAATAATTCTTATATGAGATTATTAAAAAATAATAAACATAGTTTAGATGTTTTAAAATTTAGAAATGATCCAATTAATATTAGATTTTCGTTAATAAGGAATAAAATTAATTTATTAGAACATAAAATTTGGTTTAAAAATTTTTTAAATAATAAAAATTTCTTATTTATTATTTTTAATTTAAAAAAAAAAATTGGTTATTTAAGATTAGATAAAAATAAAAATAAACTAGTTATATCAATATTCATTATAAGAAATTTTAGAAAAAAAAATTTAGGTTCTATTTGTTTAAGTTATATTAAAAAAGAGTTTAAAAAATATAAATTAGTAGCTTATGTTGTAAAACAGAATAAAAGATCTATTCATTTTTTTAAAAAAAATAAATTTACTACCTCAAGTAAAAATACAAAATTGTTAATTGTTTAATTCTTTTTTGAAAAAAATTGTATATATCCAAAATAACTTAGAATAATTTTCACAATTTTTTTTGAAAAATCATCAACATCATAATCTTCTGGAATTTTGTTTGAATGATAATTTTTTTTTAATACTTGAATTGCTTTATTGATGTTTGAAAATTTTAATCCTGAAACAATTAATGTTCCAGTATCCATTCCTTCAGGTCTCTCATGAGATTTCCTAATCATTATAGCATTTGAGCCTAATATGGCTGTTTCCTCCATGAGAGTTCCACTGTCTGAAATTATAAAATCACAATCTTTTTGAAGTTTTATATAGTCAGTAAAACACAATGGTTTTATAGATGTAACTAATTTATTAAATAATTTTTTTTTACCTTTCTGCTTTATTTTTTTTAGTATAGCCGGGTGTGTGCTAAAAATAATTTTTTCAGTTTTTTTAGACAAATATATTAGTGAATTAAATATTTCCTCAAAATTATTTTCAATATTTAAATTTTCATTTCTATGGATACTTATAATAATATATTTTTTATTTTTAATTTTTAATTTTTCTAATATCTTTGATTTATAAATTTTATCTTTATAGAAGTTTATTACTTCTTTCATAGGAGAGCCAGATTTTATAATAGTTTGTGGGTGAATACCCTCTCTAATCAGGTTTGATCTTGCATGTTCTGTGTATACTAAGTTTATCTCACTGGTGTGGTCTATTATTCTTCTATTAATTTCCTCAGGCACATTTTCATCATAACATCTGTTTCCAGCTTCCAAATGAAAAATAGGTATACCTAATTTTTTTGCACTTATTGCTGCAAAACAACTATTTGTGTCTCCCAATAAAATAATTAGTTTTGGTTTCTCTTTTTCAATAACTTCTCCACATAACTCTATAGTTTTTGCTATTGTTTTATAGCTGTTTAATTTATCAACTTTTAAATTATAATTTGGTTTTCTTATGTCTAGATCTTTAAAGAAAATTTCCCCTAGCTCATATGTAAAATTTTGATTTGTATTGACTAAAATATTATTAAAGTTTTTATCTAATTCACATATTGTTCTTGATAATTTAATAATCTCAGGTCTTGTCCCCACAAATGTCATAATCTTCATAATTTAAGACCTTACTTGGAATAATGGCTTAATTGCACTGTACATAATAAGCTTTTCTTTATTATTAATTTTTTTTTTAATTTCTAATAAAATTTTTTTATATATCTTAATAATTTTATTAATATCCTTTTTTTTATGAGAATAACTTAAATTGTTTGTTCCCAAAGTTAAAATTCCTCTATCAATACATTTTTCAAGAAAATAGGTTTTTATTGTGTAATTTGAGTAATTTTTGTAATTTTTAAATTGAAAAAGGGACCAGGAGGGATGTCCCTTTAATTGAACAAAATCTAAGTTATTATTTGTTATTGTTTTATTTATTTCATCAATAAGTTTTTTACCAAGCTTATATAAGTAAGGAATTACCGATTTTTCTTTAATGAACTTTATGGTGTTATATGCCGCAACTAGAGATAAAGTTTCACCACCAAATGTTGATGAAAAAAAAATTTTATCACATAATTTCATAATTTTTTTTTTACCTACTAAAATTGATAATGGATATCCATTAGCAACTCCTTTACCAAATGTTGATAAATCAGGAATAACACCAAATAGTTTTTGAGCACCACCAGTTGAAAACCTAAATCCTGTGCAAGTTTCATCAAAGATTAAAACTGTTTTATTTTTTTTACACTCAGACTTTATTCTTTTTAAAAACGAAATTTTTGGGTAATCAAAACTCATAGGTTCCAAAATTACAGCAGCAATTTTTTCTTTGTATTTGTTAAATACAAAATTAAAAGACTCTAAATCATTAAATTTAAAAGTTTTAGATAAATTTGAAACTTCTTTTGGAACACCATTATTCATTGTAGTTTTGCCAATATACCAATCATGCCAACCATGATATCCACAAAATAAGACTATATCTTTTTTTGTATAAGCTCTTGATAGACGAATAGCTGCAGATGTAGCGTCCGATCCGTTTTTACCATATCTAACCATTTCTGCACAAGGTATTAATTTTATTAATTCTTTGGCCAACTTATTTTCTATTAAATTTGGTAGAGAAAAATTTACACCATCTTTCATCTGTTTCTTAACAGGATTATCAATTTCTTTAATATTGTATCCTAAAGAAACGCTTAACAATCCATTTATTAAATCTATATATTTATTGTTATCATAATCATATACGTGGCACCCTTTCCCTTTTTTTAAAAATAAAGGTGCCCTATCTTTAGGTAAAAATTTATAACTTTTGCTAAAAGTTTGTGATGCTAATGGAATATTTTTCATGGCATCTACAAACATTTTTTTATTTTTCTTTAAATTTTTCATTATTTATTTAATTTTCTAATAAATTTATATTCATTTTTATTTATATTTATAGCAGCCTCCAAAGACTTTAATTTTGGTTTATAAATTGATTTATACTTTTTAAATATATTGTTTATTTGAACATAATCCTTTTCTGTATCCAAAGTAAATCTGTAATTAGATAGATTTTTTTTATTTTTGATATTTTTTTTAATTATTTTAGGGTTTTTATACATTCCAATCGTAACATGCTCTTTTTCATGTGTAGATAGATTTTTTTTATAAGTTTCTTCTAGAGTGTAAAAATTGAAAATTTCAACATCTAATCCATCTGGGTAGGAAGGTTTAATTGTATTTGAAACATAATCAAATTTTTTTTTTGAATAGACTTTGCAAACTTTGTCAATTATATCTGGATCTATCAATGGACAATCGGCTGTGATTCTAACCACATCTTTTAATTTTAATTTTTTTGATGCTAGATAAAATCTTTTTATAACATTTTTAAGATTTCCCCTGAAAAAAGGAATTTTTTTATTTTTACATAATCTGACTATTTTGTCATCAGACTTAGAAGTTGATGTTAGTATAACTGCTCTATTAATTAATTTAGACTTTAAAACTCTTTTATAGACAATAATAAATACTTCATTATTTAATATTTTTTTAATCACCTTTCCAGGTAGTCTTTTTGAGGATGTTCTTGCTTGTATTAGTGCAGTATACACTTTTCACTCCATATCATTTAATCATATTAAGTTTTAATGGTTCTCCAGCTGATATAGCTCTTGAAGAATATTTTTTTTTAATAATTTTTTGAAAAATATCAGGTGATAAGCCATGTCCAGGTCTAATAATCTTAATATTTTTTCTTGTAAACTTCTCATTCTTTTTTATGGGCTTGGTAACAAAAATAGATCTTCTGAATTTTAGGCTTGGAAGTTCTTGTTTTTTTCTAATAAATTTTTGTTCACCAATTAAATTATAAAATTTTAATATTGTATTTTTATAATGTAATAATTCTTTGCCCTTAAGAGAAAACTTAATATCAAAACCTTTTTTTTGATTAGGTATAGTAAAATGTTTTTCAATAATTTGAGCCCCAGCACTAATTGCGGCAGCGACAACATCATTATCTAGAGAATGATCTGAAAATCCTACAATACAATCAAATTTATCTTTTAAGATTTTTATGTTGTTAATATTAAAGTCATTATTTTTTGCAGGGTAATTACTAACACAATAAAGTAATGCTATTTCTTTTGCTCCATTTTTTTTAGCAAAATTATATGTTTTTTCAATTTCTTGTAAATTTGCCATACCAGTGGAAATAATAATGGGTTTTTTTGTTTGACAGATTTTTTTGATTAGCTCAAAATCCTGAAGCTCAAAGGATGCCAATTTATAAATAGGACAATTATTTTTTTCTAATAAATTTACTGCATTTGAATCAAATGGTGAACTAAAACATATTAAATTATTTTTCTTTGCATGTGAAAATAATTCACCATGCCATTTATAAGGAGTTTGTGCCTTATTATATAGGTCCCATAAGTATTTTCCATTCCAGATACCTTTATTTATTTTAAAGTATTTTTTTTTTGAATCAATAGTAATTGAATCAGGAGTATAGGTTTGTAATTTTATTGCATCTGCACCATATTTTTTAGCTAGTTCAATAATTTTCTTAGCAGTTGTTAATTTTCCATTATGATTGGTTGACATTTCAGCTATTAAAAAAGGTTTTTTAAAAACTAATTTTTTTAGAGATATCATTTTATATATTTTTTAAAGATATTAGACATCCATTTATTACCATAAAAACTGTAATGGTCATCACATTTTAAAAAAATTTTTTCATAATTGTCTGGTAAATAATCAATTAGATTAATTATATTGAGATTATTGTAAGTCTCTGACTCAAATTTATTCATTAATTCTTTTGCAATATTATTTTGATTTTTTAAATTATTATGAGTCAACATATCATTTTTACTTGGTAAAATAATTAAGTAGTTTTCTAATTTTTTAGATTCTTTAAATATAGATTTTATCCAGTAGACATTTTCATTAAGCAAATTATCATTAAAATCATAAAATGAACTATAGGTATTATTTTTGTAAATATTGTTGGTTGAGTTTTTTTCATTTAAAGACCTATATAAATATAATAATGATCTAAAAGAATTAGCACTCCAGGTATAATTAATTAAAAACTTTATTATTTGAGATTTTTTTTCAGTTGGATTGTATTGAAAATTATTAGTTTTTTTTGCATCAACTGGTATGAAGTAATTATATTCATTCTTTTTATAAACTGAATATGGCCTGTATCTTTCCGAATCATTAAATTTATTCCATCCATTATTTTTCCAGACTTCATAATTGTTATCTGTAAGATCGTTCTGTGGGAAATAAACTAGAATAATTCCATCATGTTTGTAGTTTTTAGCCATATTTTGATAAATTAAATAATACTGGAGAGGACCGAAATCTCCACCAGAAGCAAAGTTTAGCAGATTTAAATTATTTTCTTTCTCAACAATATCTTCAAACATTTCATTTTTATTTAATCCAAATCCTTCCATCATGGAGTCACCCAATAAAATAAATGTTTTTTTATTTTTTTTTTCATTGATATTAAATTCATTATCTCTTGCACCAATATTATTACTTTTGTAAATAACATCATAACAATCTGACTGATGATTTTGTTGAAAATTTATTTTATGCCATGCACCCCAAATATTTTTTTCATCTCTCCATTCAACTCCAAGATTAAACGTACTTGCTCGAAGATACATTTTTGGGGTATTATTAAAAATCAAAAGATTTAATTTTGAGCTTATAAAACTAAATAATTCAAAAAAAAGTATGAAAAACAAAATAAAGTACATACTGATTTTCTTAATCGTATAGTTTTGTGACATATATAAGTTTTAAACTATTTTTTTTCACCAGTTATATACCACCATGATTGAAACAGTGGAAGTTGATCAAATTCGTAGGTAAAAATTTTTATATTTTTAAATGATTTAAATTTTTTTTTTAAAATAATCTTATTTTTTATGTAAACCAAGTTTGACCCAATAATTCTTTTGTTTGGATGATTTGCACCCCATTTGATAATATTTTTCTTTTTATCAACATAATCTATATATTTCATATATTCATGGTTGTTGGAAAAAAATGAAAAAATAAATTTTCCATTAGGAGCAAGAATTCTTTTGATTTCTTTAATAACATTATCCAAATCCAGATTATAATAAATGGATTGTAGCCCAACTATTAAATTGAAGCTATCATCTTTAAAAGGCATTTTGGTTAAATCAACAACATGATTAGTTTTAATTTTTGTAAGGTTTTTTTTCTTTAAATATTTTGTTGTTTTTATGACTGCATTTTTAGAAACCTCCACTCCTGTGCAGTCAAAGCCTTTATTTTTAAGCATAATTAGATTTGCCAATCCCCCAAAACCAATTTCTAATGCTTTCCCGGAAAAATTATTTTTTATTGAAAAACCACTACCTTCATCTTTAAAGTAGTCCAATTTATTATTATTCTTCCTTAAATTTGAAACAAATCTAACCAACGCTTCATTAGGGTATTGGTTGCCTGTCCATATATTTTTATTGTCATATGAAGCGTAATATGTATCCCATATTTTACTTGTATTATTTATTTTATTTTTCATAAATTTATGATGTTAATTTTTTAGAAAAATACAAACCGGCTTTAGTTATACTATTTGTTATTATGCTTCCAGCACCAATAGTAACATTTTCTGCAATTTTCACACCTGACATTATAATACAATTAGATCCTATAAATATATTACTTTTAAAAATAGTTTTTTCGTTGTAATTTATTATTAATTTAGAATTACTACCTCCAAACACAACATCTTCTCCTAAAACAACCTCATTGTTAAACTCAAAAAAATTATTAAATGAAATTTGTGATTTGTTCATTTGTAATTTACTTTTATGGAAATCTATTGAATAAAATATATTTTTTGAACCAATCCTAGCACCATTAATCATATTTAATTTGGAAATATTAAAAAAGTTTAAATTACCAATAAATGAATTGGATACGTTTGCTTCATTTACTAAAAAAATATTAAAATATCCAATTTTTACATTATTAAAATTGTAACCTGGTATTAAATTTATTAAATAAATTTTTATTTTATTTACTGGAATAAAGCAGATTATAATAAAAATTATTGATTTTAAAACTTTTTTTAAGTTCATTTTTTTTCTAATTTGTGAAAATAATATTTTTCACCCTTCAGATCCTTAACTACAACTGAGCCAGCCTCTAAAATTGAATTTTCACCAACTGTTATTCCATGCGAAATCAGACATCCAGTATTTATTATGCTATTTTTTTTTAAATTTATTTGACCTATTTTTAGCTTTCTCTTAGCTGAATAGCCATGTGTCCAAAATTGACAAAATGATGAAATTTTTATATTTTCTCCTATATAAATACTTTCTGTAAGGTCTAAATAATTTTTATTTTCAATTCTCACATTTCTTCCAATAATCAGTGATGATTTATTTGATATCTTCCTTTCTCCAACTATTTTATTAAAAAAGCCCAAATAACAATTGTTATTCATACTTAAGTGATAAAAATTTTTTATAATATTAAATTTTTTAATTTTACAGTAATTAATATTTAATTTATTTACAGACAAAATTGTGAAACTTTCAATACTTGTAGTATTTATAAGGCAATCATTGCTAATAATGACTACAAGAAAACCAATTTTACAATTATAGGTAATTTTATAATTTAATAATTTATTATAAAGAAATATTTTTATAAAATTAATTGGAATTATGGATATAATAATTGATATTAAAATCTTCATCACAATTCTAATCTAATTCATATTTATTTTGATAATTTTTTAATAAATTTTTCTTCTGCTTTTTTTTTTCTAGATAACAGTTTCCAATTACTAATTTATCTAAATTAGTACCCATAAAACAATTAAAAGCATCTTTAGGTGTATTAACAATAGGCTCTCCTCTAACATTAAATGATGTGTTAATAAGAATTGGGCAGCCTGTTTTTGATTTGAATTTTTTTAGTAATTTAAAAAATTTCTTATTAGTGCTTTCTTTAATAGTTTGTATCCTTGAAGAGTAATCCACATGCGTTACTGCTGGAATTATTGATCTTTTAATTTTTAGTTTTTCAATTCCATTTTTTTTTTTTTGTATATCTGTCATTTTTATTTTTAACCCCAAGACT
>ENA-UOXV01004728-UOXV01004728.1-marine-metagenome-genome-assembly--contig:-NODE-4728-length-15412-cov-6.450479_pt1 | contig 15412 bp, 10 predicted proteins | sample MGYA00238165_ERZ766961 | MGnify/ENA primary metagenome ERZ766961 (study PRJEB28924, sample SAMN03173240) | marine metagenome | biome: Marine; feature: Water; material: Subsurface seawater | place: North... | reverse complement strand
GAGAGAGAGAGAGAGAGAGAGAGAGAGAGAGAGAGCAGCAGCAGCAGCAGCAATTCACGCAAAGCGTCGAGGGCAACTAGAAGCGGTTCACAAGAACACGGTCCAGGAAAGGTGCACTACCAGAGGTGCAGCGTATGCCCAGCTCGAGGCCACTTCCGAGCTGTTCTGACCAGCTACTTGAATCCGAAGGGCGAGGTTGCGACCGACACCAGGAGCAACACTGCAGCACACCCCGTGTCAGGCGAGTTGCGGGATAGGGATGTCTACTGACCTCAAGAGGAGGATGCCGAGGTGCGCAAGGCCTGGAAGTGGCGAAGCCGCACAAACCTGCAAACGACGGAGGAGTCCGATGTCCACTTCACCTGTCCACACGTAGAGTCGCCAAGCTGCACTGCGCGCGATATTTGCCCATCTAAAACTCCAAATCCCGCACCAAGCAGCGTTGCGGTGGCGCCGCCGTGCGACGGGAATGGCCCGCCATGAACCGCGCTCACTTCTGGGGGCGCGTAGCTCAGCAGCCCACGGCACCCCACGCAGGCTTGCCCCGCAATTTCGACCACTACAGGTACCTGTGGGGCGCATCGCGTCGATTCAATTGACGTATTTGCTCCATCGGAAGGCAAAATCTGCGTTTGCACTGCGACGCGTGTGGCTTTGATGCGGGACAAGGCCACTCCAGCAGTCGAGCGCGGGAAAACCTCTGCTCCTAAACCAGGTGCAATCGGTTTCTTGCAAATGATCGAAGTATCCGACACCCAATCACACGCAGTGTTTCCAACCTGGCCCGATGCGTGTCCGTCACTTGCCGGCTACAGAAAATTCGGATGTTTCAGCGGAATGTTGCGTGAAGGGCAGCACGCGAGGGACAGGGATATACTCTGGCTGTGCGCGATGTGTCTGGTAATTTTCCAAACGAAGTCCCCGTCAGCGTCAGCTGGCTTCCTCCAGTTGTCGGCAGCACCGACGGCTCGGCTCGATACAACGTAGGCGGTAGGTACGAAAAAAAGCATGATCCGTTTTGGTGCTGAGCCATGTTCCCCGCGCCGATCCTGCGAATGAACACGTTTGACTCAGTTCTCGCGTACTGCGCATTCTGATCGCGCAGCAGCAACGAATCACAGGGCTGAGAGAGCTCTCACTCGAGTTCCACGCGCAGCGCCGACGTTCTGTCATTTGCGCCCCCCCCCTCCTGCAGCAAGCAACTAACGCTGGTGTCCGATATCCAAGAATACGCATCGCAATATGTTGCTCCGATGTGCACTGATGAGCCAAAGACCATTCCCAATCCAAATCCGGATCCCGTAATCGTCACTCTGTCACCGCCTGCAAGACCCGCAGCTGGAGGGTGGATGCATGTGCCCGGCACATCAAGCACCGGAACGTCCAGCCCTAGCACACTCACAATGCAAAGAAATAATAGTCGCCTGAACATTCCTTTGAGGAATCGTCTCCGCGGCTTTGCTCCCGCGCGACCTAACCGCAGGGTTTTCATCGAAATCCCTGAACCTCGCACCACATTCCTCTCCCCCCTCAAGATTCCTGTAATTCCTGCGCTGTGAGCAATTCGCTGCCGACGACTGCCTTTCAATCCTCGGATGTCAATGTCACTGGCGGTTGGAGGATGCTTCACGCGACACCAGAAGCAGCGGATTGTGAAAGATAGGCAATCACAGCATGCGTGCCAGTGAGGGTTGCCCAGGATCAGTTCAGTCCTGTTCCAGAAGTCTTGTCCAAAAACCAACGACATATATGTTTAATTCAACCCCCTTCTCTTCCACGGTCCCCGTCGTGGCCTGTTCCTGTCAGATCGCGCCGCCCTAGCTCTCCGGCAAGGTGATTCTCAAAACCACCTCGGAGGCGTAGTTGAGACGAGACAGCCGCACCCACATACCTTGACAGGAGGTTTGGCCGTCAGGACAGGGAAATCAGGCCAGGTCATTAGAAGAGCGATCCACCAGAGCCAGAAGCTTGAATGTTCTGACAGAGGAAGCGCACTCGATTGAGCAGATGGCAAGGACAAAACATGTCAAAACACTGGATCCAGATGATCCCTGGCGATTGAAGGGCCAAATGTGGGCGCGCGAGGCGTTGAAGGAAAAAGAGGAGTCTTCGGCCGAGGGACAGCCAGGACTAGTCGAGTCTGTGATACCCTCTGTTGACCTCTCGGTCTGGCTCCTTTCCTGGTCTTGTTTGCAAACCGATCAGCAACGATTCTCATGCTTCCCCGCAAATCAGACGCGAAGAGCTGTCACCCATATTTAGTTGGGCTAAAGTGGTCACGGACTGCGTCAGGTGTTGAGCAACATCCCGAGCAGCTTTCCGAGCATCAACTGGCCCGGCGACACTGAACTTTCCTCCTTTGGTTGGAACTCGCAGAGCCAATCAGAGTCCGATGCGAATCACGGTTGGCGTTCCGCTTGACCTGCTAGTGCCGCGCGTGAGCGACTGGGCCATCTTGTCCTGACACTCGAGTCGCACCGGTCATGGGCAAGACTCACCACTGCATGACACGGTAGGTACCTCGGGCGGCGCGTTGCCAGCAGTGCAGCCATCAAATGAGGCATTCAGACGTTCGACTCCTGCGCGCGCCTCAAGCCCGCCGCCCGACGTGCCGGCCGTGCCGCAGAGCCACCAGGCGCCGCAGCCGGGCGTGATTTCAGGCCTCTTTGGGGGAATCGGAGGGATGTGCACGAGCGACCGCAAAGTAAGTCGATTCGGCACACCCTCTCCGCACGTAGTTACGAGGGGTGCGGTTGCGGTCGGTGTCAGCTGGCTGCGCCTCACGTCTTTTGTTTTCGCTGCTACCTGCAGCAGGTCTGGTCGATTCCAGGGATGCCTGCTGGCTTTCCCGGTGGGCCACCGCCGATGCCGCGTTTGGGTCGTGGCGTGTTGCACGGAGCAGCCAATGGAATTGACCGGCCAACAGCTTCACCATCGGCTCCGGTGCCGATTCCGGTGTGTACGGGTCGTGGACTCTTGCGCGAGCTGCCGCATGCCTAGAGCGTGGCCAGGGCTGTGCTGATGGCGTGTGACGACACGCGCTGACGGCATTTGCATGTGCACAGCTCTCTGCGCTTCCGGAGGAGTCACGGACAGCTCTACAGGAGTCCACTGTGGGTTCGCGGGGGTTGCCGATGGGCGGGACACTTCTCGCGTTCGAGGACGCTCGTGCCCGTGTGCGAGATCAGGTTTTCTCCCAATTGACCCGGACCACCACCGCGGGCGAGTGCTCTGCCGTCAGTTGGTTATGCACGGCAGCTCGCGTCTTCACACTTGCTGACACATGATGCCTTGAAAGATGTTCCGCGACGAGCGCGAATTCCGTGAGTGGATCACGTGCCCCTCCAATGCCGCGACCAAGCAGGGCATTCCGGCAAATCCGGCCCAGAGGTGAATTCCATGAATACCCTTGGGACCCGGCTACAAGGTTACGAGTGAGCTGAATTGCTGTGATCAAACAGCTATGTGGCAATGTGGGTCTCGATGGAGGACTTTTTGGGCCTCGCCCCGCGCTCTGATGAAGGCCTCTGGTGCAGCCCCACCCGCCGCTGGAATTTTTCCTTGTTTCCCATGCTCCTGGACGGTAGTATCAAAGGCATGAGCTTGTGGCTTTTTCCTGGTTTGAGCCTGCAGCATGGCAGGTTGATGCATCCTCCAGGCGACGTTGCCATGTCGCGGTCCGATACTACTGGGCACCATTTCAAGGTGCGTCAGCAAGCGTGTCCTTGGCGTGCCAGGGGCCAGCTTTCGCCACATTCCCCCTGCAGCTAGCAAACGTATCAGTGCGGTTGAGTGATGGGCAGCATTTTCGCCGCCAGGTGCATCCGCACCCGCTTTCGAGGGACGCGCGGCAACGCAGCTCCTCATGGGTCTGCGACTGGTGTCTGGCATCGCACCCAGCCGACGCGCCCCCGAAGAAGCCAGCGCGCTTCCGCTGCGTGCGAAAATGCGACTTCAAACTCTGTCGACGCTGCCTCCACAAGCACTGCTACCCCATCAAAGGCGGGCGCGTGGTGATATCGGCGATCAAATGCTCCGGTCTAGCGCCGCGCCCTTCGAAATTCGGGCGTGGGGCCGGGGCTGGAAATGTGCTGTGTGTTGTGGAGGTTGATGGCTTCGCACAGCGGACGGTTGTGGTGAGCGGCAAGGGGTCGCGAGATCCCGAATGGGCGCTTTCGATGGAGTTCGCCCTTGGCGAAGAAGCGCAGGGCAAGCTGCGGAGCGAAGATGCAGAAGAGACAGCGCTGGGAGATGTGGTTGGTGAGGTGTCTCTCTCGCTCATGGACGACCAAGGCGGCACGCTTCGGCCGCTTGGTGCGGTGACAGTTCCCGTCCTGAAAGCCCCACCCGTGCAAGAGCGGTACTTGCCCACTCACTCGAGACCATTCGCCCCCCGCGAACCGTGCGATCTGACTGCTGATTGCTGGGCTGACGGATTCCGGCGCGGGCCAGCTGGGTTGGTCTCGACACCGACGGAGCCTCGCTGTTCATCTCTCTCGCCGTACACGATTTCGGGGTGACCACAACTGGCGCCGAGCTTTCTGCGTCGCAGGCAGCAACTTTGACCGCCCCTGTCTGCACGGCTGCCGAGGTCAGCGCGAGCGAGCGGGGGGGACGAGCTGAGGACGTGGCCCGGGCGGAAAATGGTCCGCAGACGCGCTCAGCCGGCTTACCTGCAGTATCAGTAGCGTCGTCTGAGGTATTGGGCAGTGATGGAGGGTGGAGGGTGACATCAAAAGCTATCGACCAGGCGTCAAGTGGTCTTCGCGTCAGTGCTGGGAAGGCCTCAGCAGGGGGGGCCGTTCTGGGCAGTAAACCAGATGCAGTGCGGGCCAGCGAGGAAGCGGAGACATTGGGAAAGCCTGCAGAGGCAAGAGAGACCGGTAGCGCCATTTGGCCGGGGGATGCAGTCGCTGGTGTCAACGAACAAGCCGGAAACAGGCACAGCGCAAAGAAAGAGGGGGGGGCACTGGCGCTTTCGCGTCAATCTGGCGCCCTGGCTGAGGTCGTGCCCCTCTCCCTGTCTGCTGTCACTTTCGTGACGCCTCATCTACTCACTTGGGCATACTTGAGCTGCCGAAGAAAATTCATTTTTTGTCGCAAGCAGTGTTGGGCACAGTATCGCTGAGGGTATGGCCTTGGCAGTCGCCGGCGGTCGTTGCGTCTCGACGTTCCACCACTCCAGGTGCCCACTCGCAGGATGGGCAGGATACTGGATATGCAGGTACAACTCCGAACGCTGGCTCCGAGTTCGCACACGGCGCTGCTTCAGGCAACGTTGGCGGCTTGGGTGTGGGAGAGCTTCAGCACTCTGGCGCTAAGGTGCGAGCCAGCGCTCCCCCATAATTCTGTGTGCCATTTCCCCCAACAATTCTGAGCCCTAACGCGTGTTCGGAATGACTGCCGCACACTGACCCGCTTATGGCCAGCTGAATTGCGCTGACGCGCAGGTTGGTACCAAGTCGCCCGTGGAAGGCGCAGCACTCAAGAGCTCGCTCAAAAAGAATTCACACAGCCAGCGGCAATCCCAGCCTACCATCTACAATTGCCCGATGCTGCGCGTTTGCATACTAGAGTCCGGTACAACCCAGCCCGAACGTTTACTTAACCTCGAGAGTTGGCGCGTTCAGGTCAAGCCGGAGCTCATCATCCCAAGATAGGAGCTCGACATTTCCAGAGGACGGAGCGGCGTCCGAGGTCTGCCGCCCCGTTTTGCGCACGTGCCATCTTTCTCGGCGATGAACAATATATTTGCGGGCCGATGCAGGAAGAGTGCAAGACTGTGGTCTTTGCGGGTAGCGTCTTGCTCAAGTACACCAAAGGAGGTAAGCGCCCTCAACGCCGAATCTACACTAGTGCCAGATGTCCTCTCGTCCAAGTTATGCCAGTGTTGATGTTCGGTCTCGTTACTACAGGCAAGGGCATACCGCACGAGAAGTTGGTGAAAATGCAAGCGCATGGCAACGTCTCGTGGGGCGGGCTACGCTCTCGCGCTCTCAAGGTGCACGCAGTCTTGAGCGGACCTGGTCCTGACGCCTCGAAACAGTTTGGTGGGCGCCCGGCCCAAGTTCACTGTGGCTCTCGTATGTGACGAGAATTATTGGACTCGTGTTGACCGGTTGTCTGCACTGCGGCAGGCCTTCCGCCCGATGACCCCACGCACTTTCGTCTCGTCTGCGGCACCAAGGGCGAAATAGTTTTCAACGCACCGTCGCGGCGGATAGCTGATTCATGGATGAGGGGCGTTGCCGCACTCATTTAAGTCCGTGCATCGATCGCATTGCGTGCGGTCCTATCGAAACGCGGGGGGGTGATGAGCTTGATGCAATCGGGCGGATCGTGAAAGTGAAAGTGAGATCAGACCGAGTTGCGAGCCTGTGGCAATCCTTTGCGTCTTCGCCCAACTCTATACCCGGGCTGTGCGCATGCAATCAGCATTCTCAACCTTACATCCCATCCCTGGCCTTTCCACGACCTGGAAGCAGATGTAAGGATTACATCTGCTTCCAGGTCATGGACACTGGAGCTCCGTCGTTGCAAGGAATACCAGGAGTGTAAAGTGGCGTCGCGGCCCTCGCGAGAGTATTTCCAGGAAGGCTCCGCTAATTCGGGGGCAAAAAGTGGGGTACTACGCATGTGCGAAGGAGTCCACTCAAGAGAGTTCACCACGACATCACCCGTCCAGGTTTGGGATGGCGGGCTGTACGAATGTGGGCGCGGACGCGCAAATCGACACGCTTTTCCCGGCAGAGATCCTTGGTGATCTCGTGGACAAGGTGAAGGGCAAGGCGGTGAGCGACGCCGGCGCGATTGACGGGGGCGCGCTTTCGGCAATGCTCATGCGCGCCATGGGCGACGAGTCGCCGCAGGTACGCGCGGCTGCGGTGGCAGTCGGCGAGTGGGCAGACGCTAGCGCGCTCGTTCCGATGTTGCAGAAGTACCTTGACACCGACGGTAACGGCGAGACGGACACCGACCGCGCCGACCGTACTGCCGCGTCTATTGCGCGCACGCTCGGCAAGATCGCCGGCAAGCAGGGTGACGCCGACAAGGCAACCGACACCGTCAACCGCCTCGCGTCGCTTCTTGCGTGTCCAACGGACGATGTGCAGACTGCGGCCGCAGAAGGCATCGCGTCGGCGGTGCGTGTGCTTCCCGGCGATCGCGGAAAGGAAATTCTGGATCATTATCTTGCGGACATTGGCGGCGCCAACGCGCGTGCTTCTGGGTATGGACTGGCGGCGGCGGTCAAAGGCATGCGCTCAAAGTCGCTGCTGGGACACGGTGTACTCGAATCTCTTGTGGTGGCTTTGGCTGATAAGAAGAATCAGGAGAAGCGCGCTGGCGCGTGTGTGGCGACCGAGTGCCTGATGCGCGTGCTCGTTCACATCTTCGAGCCATACGCCGCAAAAATCATGCCAGCGATCATCAAGGCGACAGGTGATAAAGTCACAGAGGTCAGATCAGCAGCGGATGCTGCGCTGTCTGCAATTGTACGGCTCTGCTCTCCACATGCTCTCGCAGTCTACATTCCCATCATGGCAACGGTGAAGCACGAATCCCCCTTGTCAAATACCACTCTTCCATGTTCGCAAACTCTAGTAATCCGGGATGCCTTGAACCAAGCCTTGATCATGTCCGTGTGGGTTCAGGTTTTGTGCGACCGCTCGAGCACTTGGCAGAGCAAGGTGGCGTGTCTGCAAAAGTTCCAGGCGCAGTCGGAGCTGTCGGGAAAGCAGGTGGGCCAGCTCATGGACGTCATGGTGCCTGCAGTCATCGAGTCCCTGACTGACACCAAGCCAGAGGTTATCGCCCGTCCAATGCAATGACCAACAAGCGAGGATAGAAGAGACAGCAGCGACGGTTGCCCCGGGGGGGCATGTGCCATCGGACGCGCACATGTGCTCACGTACAGGACGGCGCGTGAGTTTGCAGGTGCAGTCCGCGGCGCAGAAGGCACTGTCGGCAATGGCGTACGCTACCATTCACTCGCCGGAGATGAAGGCCATGGTGCCTCACCTCATCGAGGCGATCTGTAACAGCGCAGAGAAGACCGTGCCGTGTATCGAGCTTCTCATGGATGTCACCTTTATGAATCCTATCGACCGCCCATGCCTTGCAGTAATGGTCCCTGTACTCTCGAGAGCGCTAAAAGAACGCCGAATTGAGCACAAGAAGCGCGCATCAATGGTTGTCGGCAATATGTGCGGACTCGTTCTGAATGGGAAGGACCTTGTTCCTTACGTGCCTGTGCTCATGCCAGAGCTGGCCGCGTGCGTTCGCGATTCGAACCCCGAAATGCGGCAGTACGGCGCTACTGCACTGGCCGCACTGCTGAAGGGGATGGCATCTTCACATCTGTCGACGCAATTTGACAGGCTGCTGGAGAAGCTCGACCAGCTGCAGACAGACATGGTCTCGGAGAAAGAAGAGGTCCGGCAAGCCGCGGAGCGCGGTCTCCAGGAAGTGATTGTCATGGCAACAGCAGAGGCTACCAAGACGAACCAGTCCGAAGAAGAAATTCAGGCGGACATGGAGCGGCTCCGTATTGAGGAGGAGAAACACAAGGCAGACCCCTTCTTGCTTGCGCGCATGGCCTCAGCATTCTGGACTTGTTCTGAGATTGACCCTAAACTTGACGGGAGGCAGGAGGAGGAGCGGAAAAAGGCAGAAGCAGAGGCCAACAAGGATGCCACAAAGAAGGCGCAGCAGGAGGCGGAAGCGCCGAAGGCGGGTAAAGGTCTGTGTGAGAAGGCGTGTCGTGAGTGTCCGCAATGTCAGTTGGCGCTTGAGGAAATGGCCGCTGTCGCTGCCGCTGAGAAGAAGAAGCAGGATTCTGACGCCAAAAAGGCTGCAAAGCTCCAGGTTTGAGCCTGAGCTCTGAACCGTCCGCCCCACCTCGATGCGAGGCGACGTTTCAGGAAACCATGTTGTCGCTGTCGGCGCGTGGCCTCCTAAATCTGACTCACAATGTGCAGGCCGAGGAGGAGAAGAAAAAGGCCTTCGAAAAATTCCAGGCGCAACAGAAGGCGATAATGGCCAAACACAAGGCTGGCAAGAAGAAGAAGTAGAGATACTGTCGTTCAAGACAGCTACTCAGCGAAAAGCGATGCAACAAAAAACTCGAGAACACTGAGTGGTTTCAAATGAGTCAACCGTGGAGTCATTGAATTGAAGTCCACAAGGCCCAGTAAAGTGTCGCTTTTCAGTACGCGAGTTGAGATGCAGCCACACACTACGACGTCTTTACTGTGTGCTTCTCGCGATGACTCACGAGCAGTAGTGATAGTATCAATACTAGTCATAACTACTCGTTTTCGCGCTCCACTCCGGGTCTCCTAGGCCTAGGGCGTCGCTCGAGATCCTCACAACCAACACAGGTCCACGAGCCGCCATCCGTGCCATGGATCGATGTGCGCTGATACAGAAACCCTGCAACACAGCAGTAGGGGGTCTTCGAAATCTGCACAGAAACGTGAACGCGCATCACATGTGCCGGACGTGCCACGCATTGCAAGCGCATTACTCAGCGGCAAAGTGTACTGGTTGGCAAATGGACTGCAGCCCCGAGCCTGGGCTAAGCGAGGCGCAGCGCTGCCCAGAAGCCGCAGGCGCGAGTTCGAGCAGCACACCTCCGCGCCCTCCGCACTCACGTGTTCTGCGTTACGTACTCGACCTCGCTCGCTCAAGATGAAATGTCGAATGTTTCAGGCGGGAGACAACGTTGAGCCAACGAGCTGGAGATAGCCCCGGAGCGCTCCGCCTCCCGATTCGCGCCTGCACCCACCGTCAGCGCGCCATGCTTCGCGGACTGCTCCTGCTTTGCCGGCAGTGCCGAAGCCCCCCTGTGTGGCGCGGGTGACGCGGTCGCGCTCGAGTTCGGAAACTCCCAGCTCTGCATGACCTACTTGGCATTGAAGTAGTGGTGCTCCTTCCATCTGTTGGATAACTGCTTCGACCAGCCCTGCGGCACAGATCTGTGAGTGTTATGGCACCATGCAGCCTGCGCCTCTCGAACGGCTCTGCGGATACGCAAGCCGGCCGTGGCTAAACGATGGAGGGCTGGCCCAGGCGAGTTGCTGCGCAGGAGATCGCGGACCTTTGGAAGTGTTCCCTTGTCGTCGCTCTCCTCTACACCTCTAGAATCCACGGTCGGAGGCCCCATCCTCGGCGCAACAGCGCCCTCGTAAGGGCACAGCGCTCCAACACTACTAGTGTGGCGTGCTGAATGAGAGATCAGGGCCGCTCGGTCGATTCCCGAGGGCTCAGTGCCCTCTGTTCTCGCTTGGTTCCGTCTGAACCCCGTGGCCCCTTTGTAGACGCTGAAAAACCAAGTAAAGCGACTCATGATGTTCGGTTCTTGGGCAATTCCGTCAGGAATAGTTGACGGCCCATGCAGCGTGCATTCGTGTGGAGCCTCTTGCTTTTGGTTGCGCAGTTGGGACTCCTTCGTGGTGCGTCGAGGGGGGCGAAGAATGTACAGGTGTCCCTTGAGGCTCCCTGGGGTGTCGCACCGCTGGTCCTCGAGGCCTCCGAGTTCTTTTCTGGCGGAACGTCAGACGGGGACGGCGACGAGCTTTTCTGGCGCTACGCGACTGCGATCCCAGCCAACGCTCTGGAAATGAGTGACAAGGACCAGTACGAATCGGCTTTATCGGCTGCCAGAACGCTGGTATCCAACGCGCGCGTGGACATACTCAAGTACGCGCTGTCGCTGCGGAACTACTCCCCGAAGCTCCAGGCCTTCGCGGAGCTCTGGGCCCACGCTGAGGCTAGCGGTTGCAAGCTGGGCGCCAATGCAGTCGCAGTCATAGCGGGCAGCTGCATCAAAGAGCCCAGTGAGGTCAAGGATGCTCTGGCTGCCATTCGCCCTGGCGGGAAGACCCCACCTGATGACGTCAACGTGCTCAGCTTCGATCACGTGTACGGGGGATCCACCAGCACCGGGGGCGCCGTAGCGCCCACCGTTCTGTTGTACGCGGCAATAGGCACACCTTCGTTTTTGTCATTCCACGCTGAGCTGACCAAGCTCGTGGACGCCGGCACGGTGCGCTACGTGCTGCGCCACGCTTGGCCCGCGCGCGCTCCGGCGCGCATGCCACTGCAGGGCTACGGAGTTGAGCTGGCAATTAAAAACATGGAGTACAAGACAGTAGACGACCGTGACAGGGAGAGCAGTGGCAAGGACGGGGACGCGGTGGCCGATCAGGAGGATACGATCGACGGCTTCGACTTTATGGTGCTGATTGGGCGCCGCGAAGAGCTCATGGAGGACCTCACGGCATTTCGCGATACGCTGCGGGAGGACGTGCTCCGGAGTGACAGCACAGAATTAAAGGTCTGGAACCTCAAGGATATTGGTATCCAGGCCTCCCAGCGCGTCATGTCGGCGGAGGAACCGCTGCGCCTGATCCGGGACCTCTCCCACAACCTCCCGAGCATGGTGTCGTCCCTCTCGCGAATGCGCGTGAATCAGCAGGTTAAGGCCGAGATTGAGGGGAATCAGCAGTACCTTCACCCGGGCGCCAACCTCGTGCTGCTCAATGGCCGCCAGCTGGATGTCGAGGCCATGAGTCCCTACCAGCTTCTCGACGTCGTCCGGCATGAGACAGCGCTAATTGAGGAGCTTACGGGGCTCGGCATTGACGCTGCATCTGGGCGGAAGCTTCTGAACGCGCCGAACGAAGACGCCAGAATGGGCGGGATGATGGGCGGGCAGGAGAGTAGGTCCTTTCGGCTCGACATCCGCGAGGAGGCTTTCATTACGTGGATGAATGACCTCGAGCGCGATGATACGTACGCCAAGTGGCCGCGCGATCTCGGGCAACTACTCCAGCGCGGCTGGCCGGGCCGTCTCCGCTTCGTGGCCCGCAACCTTTACACCGCTCTCTTTGTCATTGACCCCGCTGATTTCGAGGGACTGCAACTCGCTGCGGAGGCGTTTCAAATGATCCAGCAGCAGATGCCTTTTCGCGCTGGAATAATATTTGCAAGCTTGGAGCAAGTACCGGCATCGGCGGAAACGAGAGCGCCTGCCGGCAAAGGGCGAGACGACAACAGCAACGACGACGGGGACACGAGCGCCGCTTCAGCTACGGAAATCCCCCCAGCAGTCAGGTTCTTTCGGCTGTTCCATGCGCTGATGGACAGACACGGGCGCGAAGCGGCGTTCACATTCCTCGCTTCTCACAGCGAGATGGGTATGCAACCCCAGTCGTCGGCGAAAATCCAGCTGCAGCAACTCAAAGCGAACTTCAAGGGCACCGTGAAACAGTTTCCAGCTAAGTACAGGAACTCGAAAGGCAAGCCTGACCGCGCCCGGTGGAACTCGGCATGTGCAGACGCGAGCCGCGACATAATCCTCAAAGAGAGCACAGACTTCATCCGCACAGCTGGGCTGCAAGTCGGCGAGCCAGTGATTGTCGTCAATGGGCACGTGATGCAAGGGAAAGAGGCAGAAATCAACCAGTTCATGCACCAGCTAAGCGTGCAGCAGGTAGAGGTGCAACGCGGGGTCTACTTCGGCAAGCTCATGGACCACGCAGATCTCTACCCGCAAATCATCAAGCTCGCCGGCGGTGCATACAGGCGCTTTCACCCGCAGATTGTGCCGGGCACCGCACGGTCAGACAAGATGATCAGTGCCGTGGGGGTGTCCGCGCTGGTCGATGCCGCGCGCTTTCACGTCCCTGGCTACGAGGACACTTCGACAACGCGCCCAATCTCCCATATCGTCGCCGTTGATCTCGCGACGCCCGTCGGGCGCGAGCTCGCTCTCGCCGCACTCAAGCGACTTTCCCAGTCTTCACTGGAACACTCGGGGATGGTGCGGTTGGCACTGCTGCACAACGGCGCGGCGGGCAGCAACCCGGAAGAGGCACTGCTTGTCCTGCAGGAGGCCCAGCGCACGTGGAAGGACAAGAAGACGGCGCAGACGACGGCCGCCAAGATCCTGCGCCTTGCCACAAACGTGACAGCGCTGCTCGAGGCCGGCGAGTGGGCTGTGCGCGCCCCCAAGGACCCAACGATTGCCCCACTGCTCGCTGCAGTCCGAAAGTTTGTCCCGGAGGGATTCCCCGCAGGCACAGTGCCGCCCGGACAGCAGGCTGCTGCCGCGCAAGCTGCATTCGGTGTCGCCCCAGGCGACTGTGCCGTTGCCACCGCCGGCCGGATATTTTTCGTCTCAGCGGATTCGCGCTTCATGATGGATGACTTTACGCTCTCGGAGGCCACCGAGTTCGAGGACCGCGTGCGGCATGTGCACACGACGCTCGAGCGCGCCTCGTTTCCGGGCGTTAACGCCGACACAGTCACATCGGACTGGCTCTCCTCACTTGCACTTAAGGCCTCGCTGATAGTCTTGCGCCAGCGCCTCAAAGGCATCCAACGCCAGGAGATTCCGCAGCAGTGGAAGGCGCGCCTCACGGGGTTTTACGCGGGCGGCAGCGAAGAAGCGCTGCTGCAAGTCACGGCGGCAGTCGACCCCCTGTGCAAGGCGGCGCAGCGCATCGCACCGCTTCTTATGGCCCTCGCCAAGGCTTTCGGTGCGCGTGTTCACGTTGTGCTGAATCCCCAGGCCGACACGACCTCCCTTCCGATTAAGGGTTACTTCCGATACGTGCTCAAGACCTTCCTGGAGTTCGACGCCCACGGCGAGGTGATCGAGGCGCACCGCGCATCCTTCTCCGGGCTACCGGAGTCGAAGCTTCTCTCGATGCAGCTTCACCCGCCACACGCGTGGTTCGTTGAGGCGGAGGCGTGCCGCCACGATATGGACAACATTCAGCTCGACCAGCTGGGCGACGATGAGCAGGTTCTGTCGGCGACGTACCGCCTCGACCGCATTCTCCTGACCGGGCATTGTGGCGAGGAGCGCTACGAGCCGCCCGCAGGACTGCAGCTGCAACTCCTCAAAGCGAGCACCACGGGCACACAGCGCGTGCTTTCCGACACGATCGTGATGAGCAACCTCGGATACTTCCAGCTGAAGGCACAACCTGGCGTATTCTCTCTCACCACAGCGAAAGGGCGCTCGCGGGAGATGTATGCATTCTGGGACAACGACGACAACACCCACGATGAAATCCCTGTGGCGATCTTGACGTGGGAGCCGCAAGTCATCATGTTGCGCGCAAAGCGACGCCCTGGGTACGAGATGGCAAGTCTGCGGGACAGAGTCGATGAGGCGGGCGGTGGCGAGAGGGTAGGTGCGTCGATCTGGTCCTCGATAGAGAGCATGTTCGGGTACGAGTCAGATGACGCATCAGGACCGGGCGACGCGGCGGGCGAAGAGGTTGTCGCTCTGAAACCTTCTGAACTCGAGACGATCCACGTCTTTTCGCTCGCATCTGGGCACTTGTACGAGCGATTTCTCAAGATCATGATGCTCTCTGTGGTGCAGAATACCAAGAATCCAGTCAAGTTCTGGCTTCTGCGAAACTTTCTCTCACCTGCGTTCAAGAATGTGATCCCCAAAATGGCGGCGCGGCATGGCTTCGAATACGAGCTCGTGACGTACAAGTGGCCCTCGTGGCTCCACCAGCAGACCGAAAAGCAGCGCATCATCTGGGGATATAAGGTGCTCATGCTCGACGTGCTGTTTCCGCTCTCTGTCCCCAAGATCATCTACATCGATTCGGACCAGGTGGTCCGCGCGGATGTGCAGGAGCTATGGAACATGGACCTCAAAGGCAAACCGTATGCTTATACCCCCTTTTGCGACAATAAGAAGGAAATTGAGGGCTTTCGCTTCTGGAAGCAGGGGTTTTGGGCTCAGCACCTCGGCACATCAAAATACCACATCTCTGCGCTGTACGTGGTCGACCTGCGGCGCTTTCGTGAGCTTGGCGCAGGTGACACACTTCGCATGGTGTACTCTCAGCTTTCACGCGACCCCAACTCGCTTGCAAACCTCGATCAGGATCTGCCAAACTACGCACAGCACCAGGTCCCGATCTTCTCACTCCCTCAGGAGTGGCTGTGGTGTGAAACGTGGTGCTCCAACTCGACACTGGCGACAGCCAAGACGATCGACCTGTGTAACAACCCCATGACGAAGGAGCCCAAGCTCGACCAGGCGCGGCGCATTGTGAAAGAGTGGGAAAAATTAGACAGCATCGCCAACTTTCCAGTGCCCGAGGCGCGCCAGAAGGAGGCGTCCTGTTCGCAGGGTGACCATGTCGAGCAGGACGCTGCGCCTGCGGCCTAGCATGCAGCGGTTGGGATTGTGCGTCGGGTGGCGGCCTTAATTTTGTGCAACAAAATGTTGAAGGGATTTGATAGTCTTGGTGCCGTATTTTAGGGTTTAGTTGCTTGTATGCTGCGCTGCTCCGATGGCGCAGAGGCGCCCGCGTCGAGGTGGTTTAGGGTTTAGGGTTTAGGGTTTAGGGTTTAGGGTTTAGGGTTTAGGGTT
>ENA-UOXV01004723-UOXV01004723.1-marine-metagenome-genome-assembly--contig:-NODE-4723-length-15427-cov-6.784478_pt1 | contig 15427 bp, 13 predicted proteins | sample MGYA00238165_ERZ766961 | MGnify/ENA primary metagenome ERZ766961 (study PRJEB28924, sample SAMN03173240) | marine metagenome | biome: Marine; feature: Water; material: Subsurface seawater | place: North... | reverse complement strand
TTAATTTTACCTACACTTGATAATTCTTTTAAAAGCTTTGCTCGAAAATAAGTTTTTTTTTTTTCAAGTAAGGAATAAATAGAATAAATTTTTTTTTTTTTATTTTCATAATAACTACTAAGTAAGATGATTGTTATCTCATTAGATTTAGAATTTTGTTTCAAAAGATTATGATAATCTTCTTTATTATTTTCTAAGTCATCAAAAATTGCTACTGTTTTCATAAGAAATACATTTATCTTTTAATATCTATTAGAAATATTTTTGCAAACATTGTATTATTTATAACTAATTTCATTTATTTAATAAAAATTTAAGCCATTTTTTTAAATCATTTTTATTTTTAATAATTTTGATACCATTTTTTTCATTTGATATAATTTTGTTTAACGGATCATAATAAACAGCTGGCTTATTACTCATAAAAGGTATTGATGTGTATGGAAGAGAAATGCTAGCTATTGAATTATCCATTATATCTTCAACACATGTCTCGTAATCGATATTAAAATAATTTTTGTTGTGTTTTAGACTTAATAATGTTGATGAATATTTTTTATGGTCTGGAGAAATTTTTGATGAAAATCTTTTTTCTTTATGGAGCATATTAATATTCAATTCTAAACATGTCTCACTTATATCAAATAAAAATTTAGAAACATATTCAGCATCTAAAATTGAGTAATATGAACTTTTTGATCTAATAATAGTTTTTCTTATTCTTATATCGAATACACAAATATTTTTATTTTGATTAAAATTAAAATTATTTCTTCTTTTTAAAATATTGAAACCAATTGGACCAACAACATTAAAAGTTATTTTATCAGGATCATAATTGTTATTTAATTTTAAATTATCAATCAAATATTTCTTATGATAATTGTTCCAACAATAAATATAATCCCATTTTAAATGCCCCCAACTACTATGATCTATCGGATTGTGTTGTTCCGTTAAATAACCTTCCCCATTAATTGAATAAAAGCAAAAAATTACTTTGCACCCCTTTTTTTTTAATTCAGGAATTGATATAGGGTATTCAACATTTCCATTAAATGTTCTAATAAAAATTTGAGGAGTATTTTTATTTGAGGAAAATTTTATTAAATATTTTTTAATTGAATCATCAAATAATATTATATTCCACCATCTACCAGAAAAAAAACTAAAGAAAATTATAACCAAAGAAATAACAAACCATCCAATAAATTTTAAGTTATCTAAAATATTATAAAGACTCAAACATGGTGGAACTTCATATTTAATTAAAAATTTTTTATTATCAAAATTTTTGTATTTCTTTAAATAAAATTTAATATTATTACCAATTATTGGACCGATATAAATATTAAGTTTAGAGGATAATGATATTTTTTCTACATCAATAATTTTATTTAAAAAAAAAGACTCTTTTTGATTATCAATCTGATCTAAATTTTTTAAAATATCTAAATTTTCAACATGAATATATTTTTCATTTAAATTTTTTTTAAATAAACATTTAAAATTGTTTATAATAAAAAAAAAACCAACAAATAATCCCATGAAAATCTTTTTTATGAGATACAAATGCCATGTTAAAAACCAAAGTTTTTTTGATACATTTATATTTTGTTTTTTTAAAAATTGAAAATGTTGATACGGCATAATAATATTAAAAGAAGACTCATATTTTTTATTGCTAAAATACTGTTTAATTGCTTCGTCAAATGCCGTTGATGATATACCTGCATTGACATTATAAAAAAAATTTTTAATGTTTTGATGTAAAGCTATTTCTGCTTCTTTAAAATCATTGTGAAAAATAAATTTAGAAAATTTTAATTCTTCAAATTTAATTACTAAATTCATCAAAGATCTTCTTAAATTCGCAGACCAAGCATGCTTATTGTTTTTTTCAAAAATATAATGACCTGAGATTCTTTTTCTAATTCTCCTTAAGTATCTATATTTAAAAAAATTAAGCATAATTAAAAATTTAAATATTTGAAATATTATTTTTTTTTACAAATAACATTCCACATGGACTTTTTTTTTTTTAAAAATTTGTTATCAAAAGTTTCTTCTACTAAAGAGATAATTTGAAATTGAGAAAATAATTTTTTAATTTCTTTTTCAGAAAAAAAACTAGCATCAACGCCTGAAACAATATTCATTTCATTCATAAAATATTTTTCATTTTTTTTATTCTTATAAGCATGATGTCTTTTACTAAAAAGTGATGAAAAAAAATATCCCTCTTTGTTTAAAGATTTATAGATATTTTTTAATAATTTAGTGATAATTTTTTTTTTATTATGTGTAATTGACCCCCTGTCCAAGAAAAAATCTTTTTTATCAAAAATAACTTTTGAAAAATCTCCTTGAATTAATTTAATTTTTTTCTTTTTAGAAAATTTTTGTTTTGCAAAATTTATAGCAGATTGAGATCCATCAATTCCAATTATTTCTTTAAAACCTATTTCAGCTAAAAACTCTAAATTGTTACCAGTGCCACAACCTAAATCTACAGCTTTAAATTTTTTTATTTTTTTTCTATCAATATATTTAACAACGCTTGATACAACCCAGTCAAATGGATATCTATTTATTTGCAAATTTTTTTTATAAATGTGCTTTTCCCAAGCTAAATCAAAACTCATTTTAAAAAATTACTTTATAATAAGAGGTTAGAGAACCACCATAAGACATTTTAAAAAAACTATTTTTTGGACTATTCATTCCTTCAAAATCAAAGTATTTAAAATTATTTTTTTTTAAGAATTTAAAAATATTTCTTATCATAAAAGTTCCTAAAAAACGATCTTTATCAAATTTATTTTTTCTACCATAAAATAAATTCATAGAAAATTTATTAATTGTACTAATCACAGAGAATGATGCCACTTCATCATTTTTATAAATTATAAACATTTTTATAAATTTTTTTTCATTTAATATTTTAAGTTTTTTAATTAATTTTTCGTAAAAAATATTATCGTAAAAATCACCATGCATTTCATAAGTTTCTTTTGTTAATTGTAAAAATAGATTTGATGAAAATTTCTCAATAAATTTATAATTTTCTTTTTCAGACCTATTAATTTCTTTTCTTTTTGATGGAGAAAAATTTTTATATAAATTAGACTTTGCAAAATCATCATTATCGATTTTTTTAAGATCTATTAATAATGTATATTTATTGATAATATCTATTTTTTTTTTATTTTCCCACAAAAAAGGTCGAATATCCTTAGTACGAAAATCTAATACAAAACTTCCTTTATTAAAATTATTAAGTAAAAAATCCTTGATGGCTTCTATTAGTTCTTGTTGAGTTTTATTTTTTTTATAATCATTAGATTCAGCATTTATTTTATAAATTAAAGGAGTTTGAGGTAAATATTTGCAAGGTACAATTTCTCTATTTACTACCTTTAATGCAATTGCTGCTATTATCTCTTCAGTTTGTTTAATAATAAAAAACTTTATGTTATCTTCTAAACTTAAATAATCTGATAAAGTATAGATATTTTTATTTTCAGATTGTAAAATAAATTCATCCCAGAAAATATTATCTTTTGTTTCTGTAAAATTATATTTTTCCATCTTATAAAAAAACTTTAACTAATTAGCTTGTTAATTCATTTACTGAATTTATAATATAATTTAGTTCATTATTTTTTAAATTATAATGAATCGGTAAACTCAAACATAAATTATAATAATTTTTACTATTTGGTAAATTTGATAAATTATAACCTAATTTCCAATAATATGGGTGTATTGGTATTGGTATATAATGCACCTGAGTTTGTATATTATGATCTAAAAGCTGTCTCATTAATAAATTTCTACTTTTTTTTATTTTTTTAAAATTAATCTTTACTATATATAAATGTTTAGCACTAAGATTTCTAAATTTTTTTTGAACAATTTCAATATTTGGATTTTTTGAAAAAGCTAAATCATATTTATTTGCAATTTCAGATCTTCTTTTTAAAAAAGATTCGATTTTTTCCATTTGAGAAACAATTAAGCTGCTATGCAAATCGGTTTGTCTATAATGATAACCTAGATCTACCATTTCATAAAACCACAAGTTTTTTTGATTACCATCATAACCAAATTTTTTATTAAACAATTTTTTTGGTTTTTGAGAAATACCATGCGTTCTATATCTCATTAATTGATTATAATAATATTCAGAATTCGTAGTTATCATTCCTCCTTCTCCAGCAGCAATTATTTTAACTGGATGAAATGAAAAAACTGTTATGTCTGAAAACTCACAACTTCCTACTTTTTGTTTATTAATATATGTAGATCCTAATGCGTGTGCAGCATCTTCAATTACTTTTAAATTATTTTTTTTAGCAAAGTACGATATCTTTTCCATGTCTGATGGTAATCCACCAAAATGAACAGGGATAATAATTTTTATTTTATTTTTTTTTACATATGTGCTTGAAAGTTTTAATGGATCCAAATTAATTGTTTCATTGTCTATGTCTGAAAAAAAAGGTTTAGCACCACAATAAAATGCACTATTGGACGTAGCAACAAAAGAGATTGGTGAAGTCAAAATATTTTTATTATGACTAGCACCTAAAACTTTAGCTGCCAGATGTAATCCAGCTGTACAGCTTGATACAGCTACTGCATATTTAGCCCCAACATATTTTGCAATAATTTTTTCAGACTGCAGAATTTTAGGGCCTTGGGTCAAATATCCACTTTTGGCAGTTTTAACTAAATTTTTAACATCATTATTGTCTAAATAATGTTTTCCATAATAAAAAAATTTTCTAAATTTATATATTAAATTCCTATCTTCATAAAAAGTCTTAATTTGATCATCTAATTTCTCAAATTTAATTTTAAAATTTTTTTTAATTTTTAAATTAGATAAACTGATATCATTATTTCTATTAACTGATTTTTTTTTTTTAGATAATAAAGTTGGTATAATTAAATTTTTATTAAAATTAAAGATTTTAGAAATTTTTAGAAAAAACTGATACTTAGAAACTCTTTCATCTCCAACTAGATTATAGATACCTACTGCATTTTTTTTTATCATAGAATCTAATTTTTTTAATAGATTGCCAATATAAATAGGCGTATAAAAATAATCTTCAAAAGCATTAATTTTTTTGCCCTGTTCTAATTTATTAATCGATAACTCAAGATAATTCCTTTTTAAGTTAGAAGACCATCCAAAAAAATTAGTTCTTAAAATTAAACTATTTTTATTGCATGCTAATATTAAATCTTCGGCTGTAGATTTAGTTTTGCCATATTGGTTTAATGGGTTTTTCTCACGTTTTTCATTAGAAAACTTATTGCTTGATGAAAAAAGTTGATCTGTCGATAAATGAATAAATTTACTGTTAAGTTTTTTAGATAATAACGCTAATCTTTCTGCGTATAATGTATTTACTTTAAAGCTATTTGAAATATTTTTTTCACACCAGTTAAGATTTGTTTTAGCACATGCATTAATTATTATATGAGGATTTATTTTTTTTAAACTATACTCAAGTTTTGAGATATCATCCAAGTCTAATTTTTCATATAAAACATTAGGAAAAAAAAATTTTTTTTTATGATAAGCAATTGTTATTATATAATTTTTTCTAAAAGAATTAACGAAATTAAGTCCAAATAACCCAGTTCCACCAAAAATTATAATTTTTTTTTTCAAATTTCTAAAAACTTTCTAGAATTTATTTTTAACCATTTTTTTAATTGATCTGAGGTCATCCAATTTTTATTGTTTTCTGAAGAGTAATAAAAACCTTTACTAACTTTTTTCCCATCTTTAATAATTTTTTTAGTCATTTTGAATGATGTGGGAAAAATTTTGTAATAATCTTTATATTCATATGTTGAGTAAGAATCATCTTTTCCTATCATCTGTTCATGAATTTTTTCTCCTGGTCTAATACCAATAATTTTAAATTTAGATTTTGGATTTATTGCTTTAGCTATCTCAGTAATTTTCATTGATGGAATCTTTTTTACATAGATTTCACCACCAGTCATATCTTTAAAAGCAATCCAAACTAGGTTTATTGCATCATTTAAACTTATCATAAATCTAGTCATTTCTAAATCGGTAATTGGAATTTTCTCATTTTTTGGAATTTTCAAAAAAAATGGGATAACTGATCCTCTAGATCCCATGACATTTCCATATCTCACAACTGATATTTTAGTTGTTTGTCCAATTTTTAAATTGTTACCAGAAGAAAATAATTTATCTGCACAAAGTTTTGAAGCTCCATATAAATTTATTGGACTACTTGCTTTATCGGTTGATAAAGCAACTAATTTTTTCACATTATTGTTAACTGCACAACTTAATAGATTCATTGAACCCATCACGTTAGTTTTTATACATTCTATTGGGTTTTCTTCTGCAGTAGGAACTATTTTAGTAGCAGCAGCATGCACAATATAGTCAACTCCCTTTGTTACCATATCCAATCTTTGAATATCTCTTATATCTCCTATAATAAATTCTAACTTTGATTTATATTTATTTAATTTTTCCGCCATACTCCATTGTTTCATTTCATCTCTTGAATAAACTATTATTTTTTTTGGATTAAAATGTTTTAAAGTAGCTTGAATAAATGCCTGTCCAAAAGATCCGGTTCCACCAGTTATAAATATTACAGAATTTTCAAAAATTTTCATTTTATTTTAGTCTTATAGATTAATTTCTTTTACTGATCCATTGTTAATAGATAAAATTCTATCACAATATTTTAAAGCCTCTCTGTCATGAGATATAATAATTACAGTTTTTATCTTTTTTAAATTAGCCACCAAATCTAATATTTCACTTTCTGTTTTTTTATCTAATGAATTCGTAGATTCATCTAAAATCAAAATAGATGCGTTTCTGTATAATGCTCTAGCAATTGCGACTCTCTGTTTTTGACCTCCTGAAATTCTACTTCCATTTTCTCCTACATTAGGATTACTAGAGGTGCTTAATTTATTTTGTAAATCTAATAATTTTGCACTAGTAACTGCATATTTCATTAAATTTTCATCGATAGGTCCATTTTCTAATTCAAATGCTATATTTTTTTCTAATGTAGTATCTAATAAAAATACTGATTGAGATACATAGCCAATTTTTTCATGCCATTGATAAACATTTGACTGAATATCAACATTATTACATAATATTTTACCAGAATTTGGTTTAAGTAGACCTAGAATGCAATCTACAAATGTCGTTTTTCCTGCACCACTAGAACCAACTATTCCAATCATTTCACCGTTTCTAATTTTAAGATTTACTTCATTTAAAATTTTTTTATCACTATCAGGATAATTAAATGAAACATTGTCAATAATAATTTGCAATTCATTTAGATTAAACTCTTTAATATTTAATCTGTCATTTTTTTTTACAAAATTCATTTTTTTTATATTTTCTAATTCATTAAAGATTAAATCAAATGCAGGTTTTTGATATTTTCTAAATTGTAAATTTTGCACTATTTTAGATACAGAGGGTAAAATTCTAACAAAACTAACAGAAAATATTGTCAATATTGGAATTATTTCAATTAAATTCTTATCCATAAACATAAGAACCACCAATAAGATTACAAAAGAAAAAACAACAATAATCTCTAAGACTACTCTTGGCATTGAAGTAAGCATTATAGAATTTAATTGTAATTTATTTAATTTTTTAAAGAAACCTTTTAAAGATGTATAAAAATCTTGTTGTTTATCTAGAATTTGAACCTCTTTAATACCCTGTAAAGAAGAGATTAATGTTTTATTTACAAGTCCTTCAAAAATAATTTTGCTTTTTCCTAAATTATGTAATCTTTTTCTTGTGAATAAATACAAAACTGATGTTAAAATTCCAACAAGTAATGTCGTAATTAAAATTGCGTATGGTTCAAAATAAACTAGAATAGAAAAAAGAGCCAAACATAATATTAACTCAACTAAAAGATTAATATTTGTGTTTATAAAAAACTTAGTATTACTCACTTCACTCTGTATATTTCTTATTAAAAATGCTGAGTTCGTTTTAGTATGAAAAAGATAATCTATATTTAAATATACTTTATAAATTTTGTTTACTAAATCTAATTGTAAATTTAAAACAAAACGATTTTGAAACCAAATTAAGAAAAGAGTTAAAAAATTTTTAATTACAAAAACTATAATTATCATTGATAAACATAAGTAAATAAAGCCTTTTTGAGAAAAATTTTTAGAAAAATTGTAAATAAAAGGATATTTTTCAAGGGAATTATAATCAATAATTCCAGCAATAACTGGAAAAAAAGTAGATATACCAATAATTTCTAAATTAGTTACGATTAAAATAATAATTATTAAAAAAAAGGATTCTACTTTTTGTTTTTTTGAAAAAAAATTCCAAATTTTTCTTACTGAATTCATTTATTATTAAATATTTCTTATTTTTTTATAAATAGTGAAAGCATTTTATTTGCTAAATTCTCAGAACTAATTTTTTTACTTTTTAATAATTCAATTTGAGACCCATAGTTTTCAGAAAAAGAATCTGGTAAGCCCAATCTGTGAATTTTTAAAGCATCTTTTATTTTATGTTCATTACATGCTTCTAAAATGCTGCTACCGAAACCACCAATTAAATTATTTTCTTCTATAGATATTAAATACTTAACTTCTTTTAAAATCTTGAATAAGGTTTTTTTATCTAATGGTTTAATGGTGTGAAAATGCACCACTCCAACATCTAAATTATATTTTTTTTTCAAAATTGCAGAAGCATCAACTGCTATCTGAGCCATTACACCAGTAGTTGCAAAGGTAGCATTTTTTGATTTTTTAATTATTCTTGCTTTACCTATTTTTAATTTAGTATTTTTATTTGTTACTATCTTATCACCACCTTTTCCCATTCTAATATAAATAGGATTTTTAAATTTTTGTGTTTCTAATATCAATTTATCCATTTCTATTGAGTCACAAGGAGAAAGTACAATCATATTAGGAATGCATCTCATTATAGAAATATCATCTGTGGCTAAATGAGTTGGTCCGAGCGGCGCATAAACATATCCAGCTCCATTAGCTAATAACCTTACAGGTAAATTGTGCATAGCTAAATCAACCACAATTTGCTCATAACATCTTCTAGTTAAAAAAGTGCCTATATTATTGACAAATGGCTTATAGCCCTCAAGAGCCAAACCTGCTGCCATACCTATAATGCCCTGCTCAGTTACCCCTTCCATAAAAAATCTTTCAGGATATTTTTGTTTCATTTCTTCTAATATTCCAGGACCTAAATCTGAACCAATAAAAACAATTTTTTTATCTTTTTTGGCTAATTTAAATACCGCTCTTAATGATGCTTGTCTCATATTAAATTTTTAATTTTGTAATACTGAATGTACCATTCAACAAATTTTTTTATACCAAATTCTATTGTTGTTTTGGGTTTAAAGCCGATCCAACTTTGAATTTTTTTTGTCGAAGAGTGAGTTTTAGGAACATCACCCAATTGTATCTTTGTAAATCTTACTTTTGCTTTAATTTTTAGGTTATTTTCTATAGCTTTGATAAAATTTATTATTTTTTGAGGATTGTTGTTTCCTATATTTAATATTTGATGTGGAACAAGTTTTTTATTTTTTTTTATCTTTAAGTTCTTTTTATCTGGAATTTTTTTTATAACTCTCAAGATGCCTTCAACAATATCGTCGATATAAGTAAAATCACGTATCATATTTCCATAATTGAAAAGGTTTACAGGAAGTTTTTTTAACATTTTATTAACGAAAATAAATAAAGCCATGTCAGGCCTTCCCCAGGGGCCGTAAACTGTAAAAAACCTCAAACCAGTTGTGGGTATATTGAATAAACTACTATAACTATAAGCCATAAGCTCATTTGTTTTTTTTGAGACACCATAAATACTTAATGGTTTGTCTGTAATTTCTTTTTCATTAAAAGGAAATTTATTATTATCTCCATAAATGCTAGAGCTACTTGCATAAACTAGATGCTTAATTTTATTTTTCTTAGCTAGCTCAAGAATATTTAAAAAACCAGTGATATTTGAATCTATATAATTTTGAGGATGTTTTATAGAAAATCTTACTCCTGCTTGAGCTGCTAAGTTTACTATTATTTCTGGTTTAAATCTTCCTAATTTTTTTTTTAAAAGTTTTTTATTTTTAATATCTACTTTTAAAAATTTAAAGTTACTAAATTTATTTAATTCTTTTAATCTTTTTTTTTTTAAATTTACATCATAATAGTTATTCATATTATCAATTCCTACTACTTCATGTCTAAGTTTAAGTAATTTAATACATAAACTCATTCCAATAAAACCTGATGATCCAGTGACTATTATTTTCATTTTTTAATTTTTTTTATTTAATTAAATTATAAGTTTTAATGTGACCTACATCAAAAAAACTTTCATTAATTTTAAAAGTAAATATTTTACCTATTAATTTTGGTAAAATATCATGACTAAAATCATGAAAATTCTCATTTTGTTTAAATTCTTTAAAAAAATTTTTTGATAATACATACACAGCACAGTTTGCTAAATTAGATAAAGGTTTTTTGGGTTTTTCTACAAAATTTTTTACAATTTTATTCTTATCAATTTCAACTATTCCACAAGTTTTGGGGTTAGGTGAATTAAAAACCATCATTGTCATCAAACACTGTTTAGGTCTTGAATTGTGGGCATTTATCAAGTTTGATATATTGAATTTTGAATAATTATCAGCATGTATCATCAGCATACTGTCTTCTTTAAATAGTTTTATGTTGCGAAAAAGAGATCCAGCTGTTCCTAAAAGTTTTTTTTCATTTAAAATCTTTATTTTATTAAAACTTTTATGCTTTCTAACATATGAGTGGACCATTTCAGATTTGTAGTGAGTATTAATAAAAATTTTCGATATATTAATTTTATCCAGTTCATTAAGCCAATAGTCTAATAAGGGTTTTTTTTTTACTTTTATGAGACATTTCGGAATATTTTCTGTATATGGCCTTAATCTTAGGCCTTTCCCTGCCGCAAGTAAGAATGCATTCATTAATTATTTCTCCAGCTCTCTAATTAAATCTTTTTTCTTAATAACTTTGTTTCCTACAGTTCCAACTTGAATTGCAGCTGCTAGAGATCCTAAAAAACTGCTTTCCCAGATTGAAGCTCCTGTCGCAAGTGACATAGATGTGACGGCAAGCAAAGAGTCTCCCGCTCCTGCTGTGTCTTTAGCTGATAAGTTCATTGCTTCAATTTTATCCTCTTTTAAAGAATTTTTTTTATATTTTTTTCCAGGACGTATAAAAATACCCTCACCCCCAAGTTTAATAATTAGGTTTTTGGCATTTGATTTTTTTTGTAAATTATTAGCAAGTATATGAAGTGCTTGTGAATGATTATGTGTACAAATTCTTGCCTCTCTCTCTGTAGGTGTCATTAAGTCAACATCTTTAAATTTTGATATATCTCCAATTTGCGATGACGATTGGCTATCTGCAGCTATAAAAATTTTATTTTTTTTACATAATTTAGTAATTTTTTCAATAAGACCGTCTGTTAAACATCCATAATTAAAATCAGAAAATATTAATAAATTACATTTTTCTAATATCTTTTTTATCTTTGTAAATATTTTCTTTTCTAAAGCTGTAGATATAGGGTCTTGATGTAATTTGCTTATTCTTAATAAACTTTTTCCACCACTTCTATATCTTTGTTTCAAAGTAGTAGGTCTTCTTTCATCTTCAAAAAAAAAACTTTCGACTCCCATCATTTTTAAGTTTTGATTGGCGTATGTTCCTAGCTCATCTTTTCCAACTACAGAAATGAATTTTACATTAGCTCCACAACCAGCTACATGTGCAGCAACTATTCCCGCTCCTCCTACAAATTTTTTAGAGTCTATGGGAGTAACAACAAGCGTGGGTTCTTCTTGAGACATCCCTAATGCATTACAAGAGATATATTCATCAATAATTAGATCTCCTATTACACAAACATTGATTTTATTTAAACTACTTACTGTGCTCAAAAGTTTTTTCTTACAAATTTTATGCCTCTTTAAATATGAATCTGAAAGATGAATTTGTTGATTACCTGAAGATTTAAACTCTTTGTTAATTAAGTCTATAGAAGAAAAAGTTGCCTCTCCTGAAGAAAAAAGGAGACTACCACCAAGTGTTTTTATTACTCCTGCCTCTTCATTGAAAGAAGTTTCGTGTTCTTTACCTTTTACTATTATATCTGGTTTATATTTAAGAATTTCTTTTTTAAGACTATCTTTTATGATTTTTGCTTTTGATACCCATCCATTCGTTTTAATACCTTCAAGACGCAATTCCTCATTAACATGAGCTGAATTACCTGCTAATTTATCTGAAAGAACTCCCACAAACAGTTCCGTTCCATATTCTCTTGCAAATCTAAGTAACCTTAAATGTCCAGGATGGAGAACATTAAACACTCCAGAAACAAATACTTTATTTTTTTTCTTCATATTTTTTTGTTTTTATATTTTCGCTTATATTTTTAGGACAGAATTGTAAATTGCTTTTTATATCCCAAATTTCTTCTATTTGATCTAAATCTTTACTATTACTTACTTTTAAATCTTCCAAAGCTCCATAAAATGTTTTTTTTAAATTAATAATTTTTTGAAGATATTCAATTCTTTTTTGTTTTTTTCTTGGAAGTTGAAAAATACTATAAGCAACTATTCCATCTGTCTTTTTTAATTCATTTATTGCTTGAGCTAATACCATTGAACTACTTTCCATTGCATATTCTGTTGCACTCAAAAGATATTGAAAATTTTTTTTATTACAAAAATCTCTAATAAATAAATTCTGTACATTTTGAGGAACTCTTTCTCCCATAAATTCCCTACTAAAAATATACCCTCTAAATATTTTTTTTTTCATTTTGGAAATTTAAAGGAAATTGCTTTTTTAGTTATCGGTTTCATAGTTATTGGTTGAAAAAATTCACCAATCTTTTTATCTCCATAAGGCGAAAACATACTTTTAAACCTGCAATTAAAAGACCATCTTGTTTCCTTTTCTATATTTACTCTATTTCCATGTGGCATAGCTTGATCAAAAATCAAAACTTGACCATAATTTATATCTATCCATTTAACTTTTTTTTTAATATTTTTGTACAGTTTTTCACTATTATCTAATTTTTTTTTCGAAAAATTTTCTACAATTTTTTTTGTTTCTTTTGGAGGCAGTAAATACATTGATTTTGTCTTATAGCAGTCTACAAGAGGTAACCAGACAACAGCTTCATAAGGAGAGTCTCCAGACCAAGTATCTGCATGCGTAGCTAGAAGAGAACTGTCATCGTGGGGAAATTGTATACTCAAATTAATTTTAATTTGCATGACCAATTCATTGCCAACTATATGATCTAAATACGGTCTAGATAATTTGAAATAATTAGATCTAAAAAGATTATCTGAATTAATCTCATTTATAACAAATAATCTAAAATTATTTAAATCTTTAACTTCTACAAATTTGTGAATATTATTTAATAAGTATTTGTCTTCAATATTTTTTTTTAAATTAATTTTTTTTTTTATAATTTTTATAATCTTATTTTTAATATATTCTAAAGAGCTAATATTATTTATATTCTTAATAACATATCCATTTTTATTAAAATCGTTGGAAATATCTTGCTCTTCTTTAAATAAAAAATTTACCATATCTAATTTTTTAAAAAAATTTACTCTTAATAAACAGTATCATTATCAAATTAATTGTACTTTTCGATTGACTCATACATTTTTTCTATATCTTTTGAACTTAATTTAGACTTATGATGCCATTCTGGTTTGCCTTCTGCATAAAAGACACCCTTTCCTTTTATTGTATGACATATAATTGCTGAAGGCTTTTTTGAATTAAACGGTAATTTTTTAAAAATTTTTTTTAATTTTTCAACATTATGTCCATCAACTTCTTTACATGCAAAGCCAAAGCTAGTTAATTTTTTTTTAAGAGGCTCCAAGTCTAAGACATCTTTAGTATATCCATAAGATTGGATTTTGTTATAATCAATAATTAAAGTTAGGTTAGATAATTTATGCTTAGATGCTGTCATTGCAGCTTCCCAATTCGAACCTTCGTTCATTTCACCATCACCTGTAACCACAACAACTTTGTGCTTGGATTTCTTTATTTTTGCTGCTACAGCCATACCAACTGCAATTGGAAGTCCATGACCAAGAGATCCTGTTGAAGCTTCTACTCCATTTATTTTGAAGAATTCTGGATGGCCACCCAATATTGAATCAAATTTACAAAATTTACTTAATTCTCGTTTTTTAATAAAACCTTTATCTATTAAAATAGAATACAATGCTAAACAACCATGACCTTTACTTAAAATAAACCTATCTCTTTTTTCCCACTTAGGTTTTTTGCTGTTAAATTTAAGTAAATTATCAAAGAGGACTCGTAAAATTTCAACAAGTGACATAGATGGTCCAATATGCCCTCTGTTTCCTCCTGCAAGGCCCATAATAACTAATTTTCTTAATTTTTTTGATCTAATATCCATAATGAGACACTTGGCTTAAGATTTTTTTTGCTTTTTTAAGTTGTTTTATTTCTAAAGTTTTATTTTTGTAATTTTTTTTAAGAAAACAATTTAAAACAATTAAAGTCCATCTTAAACCATAAAGAGGCAATAAAACATATAGTTTATTTTTAAAATTTTTATATTTTTTACTAAAAAAATTAATTACTTTATTTAAAAACCTATTTTTTAACTTTTTACTCATATTATTACCTGGGTGCCAGACAAAATCGCAAATTAATTTAATAGGATCATCCCAGCCAAAATACTCAAAATCTATAAAATGTAATTTATTTTTTTCAGATAGGGTATTATGTAAACCAAAATCAGATGGGCTTAAAATTCTATTTGAATTTGATATTTTACTTTTGAATTCTTTGTTTAATTTACTTTCAGTTATTTTTGAATATTTTGTAAATAAATTACGAAATTCTAGAAGTAAAAAATTATTTAATGCTTTATTTTTAATTTTTAATAAATTAATAAACTTTCTTTCTATTTGCTCACAAATTTCATTTGGATTAAAACAAGCCTCTTTAGCGTTTTGAAATAAATTTATCTTTGTTTTTCTTGATAGTAAAAATAATTTTTTAAGGAAATCATAACACTGATCAATTAATAATTCTGTCGCCTTCAAATTTTTTTTACCAGACTGAAACTCATAAAACGAACAGTTAAATTCAAAAAAAGATTTATATATTCCTGGTACGGAAAAATTATTTTTTTTCAAATATCTTAAACTGTTATTTTCTACTTTCATTCTTCTGCTAACAAAATTATCTTCAAAAGGGTATATTTTCAAAATCAAATTTT
>ENA-UOXV01004722-UOXV01004722.1-marine-metagenome-genome-assembly--contig:-NODE-4722-length-15432-cov-5.925538_pt1 | contig 15432 bp, 15 predicted proteins | sample MGYA00238165_ERZ766961 | MGnify/ENA primary metagenome ERZ766961 (study PRJEB28924, sample SAMN03173240) | marine metagenome | biome: Marine; feature: Water; material: Subsurface seawater | place: North... | reverse complement strand
CCTAATTAAATAATATTGTAAACAATCTTTTGTACACTTATTTATCATTAAATTGGGCACTTTTGACAAAATTATCCACATAATCTTTTAACTGAATTTTACCAAAGTTTTTATATACCTTGTTGGATAAACTCATACTAGTAAGTTCAGAGGCATATCGTTCACCCTTTCTCTCTGGCATATATTTAACTTTGGCTTTAAATAATAGTGCTAATTGTTTAATACTGTAGGATTTTTTGTTTGAAATACTATAAAATCTACACTTATTTGCTTTCCAAGCTTTCAAACAAACATTTACTGTGTCCTTAATATGAGTAAATCTTCTAGATTGTGTCCCAGGTCTTACTATTGGTAAAGGTTTATTTTGAAGATAACAGTTTTCAAAAATTCCTATTACAGTTGCCATATATCCATCAGAGATTTGTCGAGGTCCGTAAACATTGTAGAAAAAAATAACTTCATATTTAAAATTAAACCACTTTTTAAGATTTTCTAAAAGTTCTAAATTTTTAGCCTTAGTGAAAGAGTATGGTGATAAATTTTTATCATGACCTCGATTTCCAAGTGTAGCTGATGTTGCTGAGTAAATTAATTTTATACTGTTTTCTAAACAAAATTTAAAAACTTCGTTAGTACCAATTGAATTAGATTCAAAACATTGAGAAAATTTTTGAAAACTTTGATATATTCTTGAAAACTCACCAAAGTGAAAAATTGTTTCTATATTTGATTGATGTTTTTTTAGTAAAAGATTAATGTTTTGTGTATTACCCTTAATATATTTTATTCTTGGGTCCTTTAAGTGATTTTTTTTATTTCCACTAGAATAATTATCTATACTTATAAGATTTTTTTTTGTTTTTTTTAATAGTAGCTCAATTAAATTTGATCCAACAAAACCAGCACCTCCAGTAATTACAATATATTTTTTTTTAACGCTAACCATGATAAACATCCATAAATTGTTTTTTATAATTAAAAATTATTGGTCTTAATAAATAACAATTTGAAACAATTTCAATTAATTCATTGTTATTAACATTAATGATTTTTGAGCAACAGCTTTCTAAAATAAATTTATTTGAATTAATTTCAATTTCTAGATTATTTTTAGTTGGATTCATAATTGCTATTTCAGTTTGATCAAAGTTGTAGAAATTTTGAACTTTATAGATAATTTTTTTGAATCTTGAGACACCCACTATTCCAAAATCTTCATGAGTGCCATCAAAACTTTTAGTACATGTTATTAAATTACCGTGCACAAAAGAAGGTAAGTTTTCTTTATAAGAATATCCCGTGTAACAACTATTTCTAATTATTGAATTAATATTTAATTTAGACCTATGAAATATATAAAAAACACCAAAATCTTCTAGTCCATCAAGAAAATTTCTATCTATTACTAGTTTATTTGACAATTCGATATTTAAAATTTTTTTGCTTTTAATTAATTTATTATTCTTATTATAGAACAATATTTCAACTTCAGACGAATTATCTTTAAAAAATAAATTAAGAATATCAGAAAATTTAAAAATCGTATGGTAGCTGTTATCTGTCCTCCAAAAAAATGCATCTGATGTGGAAATATTTTTTTTATTCAAATTTAATAGAAATATAGGTGGTCTAAAACCAATTAAATTTCTAATATAAATAGAAAATTTATGTCTAAATATTTTTTTAAGTAATAATTTTATTAATTTCATATTTTAAATTTTTGATTTTTTCAAACTTATCATCTGACAAAATATAATGATGTGGAGGATGTGTATGCTCAAATGAAATATGTTTATTTTTCATTGTAACATAAAGTGGTATCCCTAAGCACTGCTGTGAGAAAATAAATATGTTTTTTTTTATCAAATTATTATTAACTTTTATCTCATTTAAAAAATTATTTTTAATCTCTACTTTTTCTAAAATTTTTTTGGCAATTATATCAATAAAATATATAAAACGATTTTCTTGAACAGGTAAATAAAAAATATTTTTAAAAAAAATTAAATTTTTTTCTGCTTCAGGATCCAATAAAGTATTTGTTGGACTTAATATACTTCCACTTTTATTTGTCATTTCATAAGGGTATTCTGATTGATATGATGAAAACCCACCTTCATTCAGATAAATTCTCAAATTAGATCTAAAGGCACTTGGTAAAGTGTCTGTAAAAGTATTTAAATCTAATAATTTAGAAAAATTATTATTATATTTCTTTATAATTTCAATTTCAGATGATAGAAAAAAAAAATTATCATTATCAATATTTTCACTATTTATAAAAAAAAAATTATTATTTTCTGTATATGCCGATTTCTGAATCAACCATTTTCCATTCTGAGGTTTTGCTACGTAGACACTGTAGTCAGTATTATATAAACCAGTATTTTGAAATTTTGGAATTGTAATTTGACTTGATAAATCTGCATTTTTAATTCCAAAGAAAAAGTTCATTTTTTATTATATATAATTTTTTGGTTTGGTTCAAATAGTCCTAGTATTAAAATTTATAATAGTGATCTTATTACTTTAGTATCAATTTCTGCAAAATAATTATTTGAATAATCAATTATATTTTTATTTATTTTGTTTGATTCGTAATATTTTAAAGTTTTAAAAATATCCTCAGGTTCAATTACATTACAAATATTTAAAAAGATATTCTTGAAAGGATTAATATTTGTCTCATTCTTTACATCTAAATAAATTGGTTTCAATCCTTGTGATACTGCTTCAAAAACAGCTGCAGAACCTCTAAATACAACATATTTGCATATATTTAAATCATCATTTATAGTTTTATTCGATAATTTAACATTGTCCTGTAGATTAATTTTATTTATGAATTCATCACTTTTCATCATTGGATGACATCTAAAGATAAATTTATAATTTGGTAAAATTTTTGCCATATCAAGAGTAAAATTCAATAAACGATCCGTTTCAGAATAAAAAGCTTCTGGAATTATTAGAAATTTATTTTGTTTTTTCACTTTAGACCTTGATATTTTCTTATATTTGTTTGAACCTAAAATTTTAACAGGGCACTTATAATTTTCTTGAAATATTTTTTTGGTTATCTTTCCTGATGTTAAAATTATATCTGGATTATATGAGGCTTTTAGTGGTCTGAATATAGAATGCTGATGATTAGTAGTGACTGTAAATTGATAACTGGCAATTTTTATATCTTTATTTAAATCTTTAACCATTTTAATAATTAACCTTTCCCATGCATGGCCTTCAAAAGGAATAATCAATAACTTAGGTTTTATTACCTCAGTCAAATCTTTAATTTGATAATATAATCTAAGATTACTAACCATACCTCTTAATGAAAAGAAAGATAAAAAATTGGTATTTAAACCTTTAATCTTGGGTTTATTAAAATTTTTTTTTATAAAACAATATTCACAAAATAATTTATAAATAATAAAAATTTCTCTTAAAAAACCAGTTTTTTCAAAAAGTAAAATTTTATTTTTTTTAATAATCTTATTTATAATGGAAGATTTTTCCCCAGTAAAATTTCTTAAGACCGTAAAGGTCTTAATCTTTTCTTTATTTAATTCTCTTTCAATCTCTCCATAGTAAAAATCAGAATCTTTACTTGCATGAGATTTATTTATTAAGTTTGATAATATTAATATTTTAGATCCTTTTTTATGATTATTATTTAATTTAAAATTTTTTTTTTCAAAAATAAAATTTAAAAAATATAAATAAAAATTTTTAATTAAAGAGTTTTTTTTATTCTCCCTAATGAGATCATTTTTAAAATAAGCATTTAATAATACAGGATGCTCTTTTAAAACATGGAGAGACGTAATGGAGTGTGTGTATAAAGTAGATTTTTTAGAAAGTAGTACTTTGTCACAAAACTTACAAAGATTTTTATAATTTTTAATTTTCAATTTTATTTATTTTATTTATTTTATTTATTTTATTAAAAATATTTATTTCTTTTTTGTCTTTGCTAACTAATGCTAACAAATTTAGCAATTCTTTTTTTGTATTCACAGAGGGATATATATCTTTGATATAAATTGATTTGACCAAAATCTTATTTTCTAAAAGTCTAAATTGTTCAATATTTTCTTCTCTTTCTTTTTTTTTAATTTCTAACAGCTTATATTTATCTATAATTTTTTTTTTAAAAATTAAAATACCTGAGGATTTTTTTAATTTATTTAGCGCATTATTATTTTTTGATATTCTATAATAATCTGTAATATAACCCTTGCTATTCTGAATGCTCTTCACTATTTCTGGTGATTTTAAATCACCTAATTTAAGATTGGTAACCACATTAAACACATTATCTATTTTATTTTTTTTAATTTCTTTTAAGCACTTAAGTATTTTATTTGGATTGATGAATGGCTCGTCACCAAATAAAATAAATGCATAATCAAAGTTATAATTTTTTGATATTTCTGAAACCCTACTTGTCCCATTAAAGTGCTTATTTTTTGTTAAGATAGTTTTTGCATTATATTTTTTAAGTTTTTTTTGTATCACCTTGCTATTTGTGACTACATAAACCTTATGAAAAGCACCTGATATTATAGCTCTTCTTCTCACATGTTCAATCATAGGAATATTATAAATTAATTTAATGACTTTATTTGGAAATCTCTTAGATTCCAGCCTTGCTGGAATAAAAGCAACAATTTTCATATGTTAAATAAGATTACGTTTTTTTATCAACACATCTACAACTGGGTGTAGATGTAACATGCCAATCAATATATTTTTTTTATCTACAACTGGCAAATCCCATATTAATTTTTTTTTCATTAACTTTAAACCTGCTGACAAACTGTTGTCTCCATGAACTTTTGAAGGTTTTTTATTTATATGCATACTTAAATCATCACTTAATAATGCAGAAAATGGTTTTTGGTCATTCAAGATTTTTCTTCTTATATCTCCATCGGTTAATACTCCTATTAATTTTCCTTTACTATTTACACAAAAACAAATTCCATATTTAAATTTAGACATTGTTTCTAAAGCTTCTTTTAAGATGTGTTTTTCTCTAAGAACCGGTATGTCTTTTTTTTTTATAATTAGATCTTTTACTAAAAATTTTTTATTATTTGACATTTAATTCACCATATTTTTTATCTAATGCAATTCGTTCCTGATGCATTTTTTTTGCCATTGTTAAAATTTTTTCCAAATACACAATATCTAAAACAGTATTGGGGTCAGATTTTGCTTTTGAGGGATTATCGTGTACTTCCATAAATAATGCATTTATTCCACAGGCAGTTGCTGCTCGCACAAGGGATGGTATAAATTCTCTTTGACCTCCAGAGATATTTCCCATTGATGTTGGCATTTGTATTGAATGAGTGGCATCATAACAGACTGGATAACCAGTTTCACTCATTATAGGAAAGCATCTCATATCATTAACAAGCATATTGTATCCAAAAAAAGTTCCTCTATCTGCAAGTATTACTTTATTATTGCCGTAGTATTCAATTTTTCTAATAGAATTTTTCATATTCCATGGACTCATAAATTGTCCCTTTTTAAGTAGAATAGGCCTCTTTGTTTCTGCTGCAGCCTGTAAAATGGATGTTTGTCTACACAAATATGCTGGCACCTGAATTAAATCTACTACTTCACCCGTAGGCTTAGCCCATGACGGTATTGAAAAGTCCGATACTACTGGAACATTGATTTTTTCCCTTACTTCTTGTAAAATTTTTAAACCCTCATATAGCCCAACACCGTTAAAACTATCTGGTGAAGATCTACAATCCTTGTTAAAACAAGATTTAAAGACAAAGCCTATCTTCAATTTTTCACATATTTTCTTAATTCTAGAAGCCATTTTTAAAGAGTGGTCTCTACTTTCAATTGCGCAAGGCCCCCCAATAAATACGAGTGGGTTGTGCTTTCCAACCTTTACTTTTTTAACTTTACCGTAGCCTATGGAAAAATCTTTAGATTTAATTTTATTCATACTTTCTTAATTACATAATTACTTAAATAATGTCATTATTTTATTTATTTTTTTTAAATAATTACATTAATTTGATGGAGTATAATACCCTGGTAAACACCTTATTAAATTAATTTTAATTGTCATACTGCACTAATGGTATAAAAATTCAATATGAAAATTTTAATTACTGGTGTTGCTGGATTTATTGGGTCTCACCTATGTTTAAAGCTACTAGAATTAGGACATCATATCATTGGTGTTGATAATTTAAATGACTACTACGATATAAAATTAAAGAAAGATAGATTAAAACTAATTAAAGATTATGCAAAAAATAAAAAAAAAAAATTTCAATTTGTAAAAACTGACATAAGCAAAATACAGATGATGAAAAAAATATTTTCAGACAATAAATTTTCAATTATTTTTCATTTAGCAGCTCAGGCTGGTGTAAGGTTTTCAATAAAAAATCCTGATCAATATTATCAATCAAATATCAGGGGTTTTTATAATATCCTGGATCTTTCTAAAAAGTATAAAATTAATCATCTTTTTTTTGCTTCATCAAGTTCAGTTTATGGTGATAATATGGATCTCCCGTCAAAGGAAACTTCAAACACTGATAGGCCAATCTCATTTTATGCTGCTACGAAAAAAATAAACGAAGTAATGGCATATTCATATTCAGCAATATATAAATTGCCTACTACAGCACTCCGTTTTTTTACAGTTTATGGACCGTACGGAAGACCTGATATGTCTTTATATAAATTTTTTGACAACATAACTAAAGGTAAAAACATTAATGTCTTCAACCACGGCAAACATGAAAGAGATTTTACATATATTGATGATGTTATTAAAATGCTTATAAAAATAAAAGATACTGTTCCTAAAAAAGATGTTCCGTATCAATGCTTTAATATTGCTAACGGTAAACCAGTAAAAATTATAGATTACATAAAGTTAATATCTAAAGTTATAAAAAAAGATGTGAAAATTAAATATTTAGACCTTCAAAAAGGAGATGTAAAAAAAACACATGCATCAAGTAAAGTAATTAAAAAAAAAATTGGCTCATTTAAATCCACAAAATTAGAAGAAGGTCTAAAAAAATATCATCAATGGTTTTTAAAGTATTATTATTAGTCAAGTTTTTTCAGTTTAAGACCAAAATAAATTGCTAACTTAAAAAAAATAAACAATCCTGTTACAGATGAATAAATATTTCCAGTTGGCACAATAGGAGTAAATGAAATTATAATGTTTATTAAAATAATTATTAGACCTAAATCTTTATAATTTTTCTTATTTTTTAACCATTTAAGAAAAAGAAAAAAAAAATATTTTAATAAAAATATAATAATAGATAAAAAAATTAAAAACCCAATTATTCCATTTTCACCCAATACTTGAAAGTAATAATTGTGAGGATGTGTTGAGCATCCAAATTTATTTGTATTAAACTTTTTATCTAAACAATTAATTCTAAATGACTGAACGCCAGTACCAAATAATTTTTTATCTAAGAACATCTTATATGCTGTGCTGTATAAATCTTTATATACACTATATGTTGAATAAGTTTTTAGATTTTTTTCACCTTTGAAATCAAAGGATTTAAACATTCTGTCTGATGGAAATAATGAAATAAAAAAGATTATAAATAAAATAAAATAAAAAATAAATATTTTTTTTTTTATAAAGAAAATAAATGATGCTATAGATATAAAATAAATTATTGAGATAAAAAAAATAGTGCGTTCACCAGATACGTAGATTGTTAAAATACTTAAACAAATTATTATAAATAAAAAAATATTCTTAAATAAATTTGATATGTTTTTATAAAATAAAACACTTAACAGGGCGACTGGTGAAAGATGATAGACAAACGCACCTAAAATCCATTCATCACCAAAAAATCCAGACACTCTACTTGATACCTGAATAATTCCAACCGAATTAACCTGAAATGCTGCTTGGATTAATCCATCTAGTAAAACTATTAAAAAAATAGGTAGAAAAAATTTTAAAAAAATATCAAAAAAATTAATTTTTTTTTCAACACATATTTTCAGCGCAATAAAAAAAAAGAAAAATTTTAAATAAAAAAAGGCTTTTTTGGATGAATAAAAATTATTTTCTACAAAAAAAGAAGTAACCAATATGTATATAAAAAATAAAGCTAAAATTTTGCTAAATTTATCTATTTTATAAAAATATTTATAATTTTTATCATCAGTGAATAAAAAGGTTATTATTGTTAATAATAGAAAAAAGTTTGCTACAGCGGAGCCAACAATGATAGCAAATGGTGCAAGTATACTAAATAATGTTAAAAGATTGTAATTTTTTAACACTATAATTTTCACTTATTTATTTGTTTTCAAAAAAGTTTTCAAAGCACTTTTTAAGTTTACAGTATTTTCAATTTTACGAATAAAAAGATCTAAAAATTTTACTTGTAATGGCATACTATTTTTTTCCACTAACACTAATGGGTTTTGTGTTTTTGAAACATTTTTATTGGTTTCAAATAGCTCTTCATGCACTTTCTCACCATCTCTTAATCCAATAATTTTTATTTCAATATCTCCATTAGTCATTTTTTTATTTTTTACCTTAAGATTGTTTTTCTTTATAATATCTAAAACCATTTGATAAATATTTATTGAATTACCCATTTTTAAAACAAATGTATTTCCTGACTCACCTAAAAAAGGTGCCTGTATTACGAGGCTTACAGCATCATTTATTGTCATAAAAAATCTCGTTGCTTTTTTGCTAGTAATTGTAATTGGTCCTCCATCATTTAATTGTTTTTTTAATATTTGCATAAAACTTCCTGAACTACCAATTACATTCCCAAATCTTACAGAGTTGTAATTAAGATTTTTTTTATTAAATTTTGAGTAAAAAGTAGTAATGATCTCACCAGCTTTTTTTGTTTGCCCCATGGTATTCTTTGGTCTTACTGCCTTATCTGTAGATATAAATATAAAATTAGTTACTTTAATTTCTCTAGATAGTTTTAAAACATTATTAATACCCAGTACATTATTTCTAATAGAAAAATTTGGGTTTTCCTCAACTATATCGACATGTTTATGTGCAGCAGCATGAAATACAAAGTCAGGTTTGAATTTATAGAATAGCTTCTTAAGATCTTGATAACTACAAACATCAATAAGATACGGTCTAACAATTTCACTATTTTTTAATAACATTAAAGACCTTTTAAGGTTAGCTATATTGAGCTCACTATTATCAATTACAATAATTTTTTTTGGATTTAAATTATAAAGCTGTGAACAGATTTCACTTCCTATGCTTCCAGCGCCTCCTGTGATAAATATAGTTTTATTTTTATAATCTAATTTATGCTTATCAGAATATTTTTGGACTTGAGAATTTTTTTTGAACTCTAAGTTATATTTATTATTAATTAATAAATTAATATTATAACTAAAATCTAAAGGTATTTTTTGTTTTGAGAAAATTGATAAAATTTCTTTTTGTTTAAAACTTGAAAGTGATGGTGCACAAAAAAAACATCTTTTAAATTTATAGTTTCTTAAATTTTTTGGTGATATAATTCTTTTACCCCCTAAATATTGTCCAATTTTATTTCTATCTTCATCAACAAAATGTGTAACATTATATTTTTTATTAAAATTGGAGTTATTAGCAAGTTCATAGGCGCTATCCCCAGTTCCAAAGATTGCACAGGCTTCTACTTCACTGTTTAGTTTTCTTAGAATCAAATAAAAATTTTTAATTAAAATTCTTGATGCAGCCAATAAAAAGAAAAAAATTAATAGCTGAAACACAATAAAGTTTAGCTCAAAATACCTAATAGAAATAAATTTCCCCATTATGAAAGTAAAAAAACCAAGAAATAACAAGGAGATAAGTATTGAATTTAATGATTTTAAGTCAAAATATCTATTTATAATATTAGAGTTTTTATAAAAAACAAAAAAATATGCAATAATAGAAACTAAATTATAAAGCATCAGGCTTTTTCCAATTGGTGGGAAGTATCCAAGCTGAAATGCTACAGCCATATATGACGAAGCTATAAACAGCATGCTATCTAACAGTATTATAATTAATCTTTTGACACCTCTACTTAGGTAATAAATCTCTTCTATCAGTGCTCTCATTAATTAATCGTTATATTTTTAAAAAAACTTTTTAACTTTTTCAATTTCATAAAAAAATGATTTTTATATATATCTGGATGAACCTTAAAAGAGATAGAATTTTTTCCTATAAAATTGGCATTTTTAAGTTTTTTTGGAAAATTTAGCTTTTTAGATCTTAAGTACTTCTCTCTATAAATTTCTGGACATGAACCCACATCACATTCAATTCCCATCTTGTTTAAGTGTTTAAGTATTACTTCTCTTGTCCATCTTTTTTTGATAAATTTGAAATTGAGAAAAATATAGTTTCTATAATAAGAGTGATAAAAAAATTTTGGTACATTTTGAATGGTAATAGATTTAAAATTTTTACATATATTATTAATCCTGCTAGCATTTAAATTTCTCTTTCTAACCCATTCTTTCAATTTTTTAAGTTGATAGATTCCTACCGCAGCTTGAATCTCTGTCATTCTTAAGTTGGTTCCCTCAAAATCATGTACCCATCTAAATTTAAATTGTTTTTTTTTATCTAATAATTTTGTATAATTTTTTCCACAATCTTTATATCCCCAAAGTTTTTTAAAATAATTAAAATTATTTGTAGCAATTATACCACCCTCACCTAATGTATTTAAAATCTTATCATTGCATAAACTCCAGACCGCTAGGTCACCAAAAGATCCAACATATTTATTTTTAATTTTAGCTCCATGAGCTTGAGAGCAGTCTTCAATAATTTTTAATTTATATTTTTTTGCCAAGCTTATAATTTTATCAATATTGCAAGGCATTCCTCCTAGGTGAACCAGTAGTATAGCTTTAGTTTTATTTGTAATTTTTTTTTTTATATTCTCTGCTTCAATATTTTGAGAATTTAAATCAATATCTGCAAACACCGGTTTTAAATTATTATTTAAAACAGAAGTAACTGATGAAATATATGATCTAGGTGTAACAATTATTTCTGAATCTTTTTTAAGTTCTAAACATTTTATGGCAATATCTAATGCGACAGATCCATTTGCTAAAGATATGGCATGCTTTAAACCAAAATATTCTGAAAATTTATTCTCAAACTCGAGACACTTATGCCCAGTCCAATAATTAAGTTTATTTGACTTAAGAACTTTATTTACTATATTAATTTCACTTTTGGACACTATGGGCCATTGATATTTAGCTACCATAATTAATTTTTTCCATTAAATTTTTCATGTAGATATATTTCATTATTATTTTTATTAAATAACTTCTTTACAAAGTATTTTAGGGTTAACAATATAATCTTTAAATTAATATATAGCGATTTATTTTGTACATACCATAAATCAAGCTCAAACTTTTTTTTCCAAGTAATCTTTCTATCGCTATAAATTTGGGACCAACCAGTTATACCAGGCATTACACTTAATCTTTTTTTTTGTTCTTTATTATAAAGAAGATTGTATTCCATCAACAGAGGTCTTGGGCCAACAAAACTAATATCATTTTTTAATACATTAAGTAGTTGGGGTATTTCATCCAATCTAGTTTTTCTTAAAAATTTTGTGGCTGTAAGAACTCTTTTTTTTTCATTTATAACATAAAATTTTTCATCATATCTTCCTATATCCTGGTTCACCTTCAAAATAGCCATTGTTCTAAATTTATATAATTTAAACTCTTTACCATTATATCCAGATCTCTTTTGAACAAAAAAAATAGGTCTTTTTATTTTAAAATTTAAATAAATGGAAATAACAATAAATATGGGTATGATTAAAGGAGTCAGAATTACTAACAAGATTATATCAAATAACCTATAAATCATTATTTGATTTCATTTCTAAATATTAATTTTTTAAAAAAAATTGAATAAGCTAAGATAATTTTTTTCTTTTCATAAAAATTCTTAACAAAGTCACGACCTTGGGAACCTAATCTTATTCTTTTATTTTTATCTTGTATTAATCTAATCAAATAATTGTACATTTCTAAATTATTATTCAGTCTAAATTTATAACCAGTATAATTATGCACTATTGTATCTCTTAAACCATAGATATTGGAACAAACAACAGGTAATTCACATGCACTAGCCTCAATTACAGACAGTCCAAAGCCTTCTCTCTTGGATGGAAAACAAAATATATCTGACGCTTGTAAGAAAAAATTTATATTTTTTTGATAATCTAATATTATTAACCTTTTTGAGCAAAGATTATTATCTATCATCTTTTTAATATTCATTTCATCTGGCCCTATTAAAAGCAAGTATACATTTTTTTTTGTGATTATTATTTTTTTAAAAGTATTTAATAAATTTAAGACACCCTTTTCTGAATTGAGCCTTCCAACATAAGTCAAAACAATTGATTTTTTTTCAATGTTTAATTTTTTTCTCATACTTAGCTTCATTGATAAATCTTTTTTGAACTTAATAATATCAACACCACGTATAGACCCATTATCTATAACAAGGCATTTTGACTTTTTTTTAATTAATTTATTTTTTAATAAAAAATCTTTTTGTGATTTACTATCAGCTAATATATGTGTATTTAAATTTATGACAATCTTGTCTAAGAACATAAGTAAATTTTTAAAAATTCCATTTTTATTTGCCCAAACTTGACCTGTAAAAATATGAACTCTAATTTTAATATTTAAAAAAAAACTAGCTATGCACGACAGAAGTCCTGCTTTTGGAGAAATGCTAATAGTCACGTCAGGTTTAATTTTTACAAGTAGTAAAAATAAATTTAATAGACAATAAAAATCAGTAAATAAGTTAATATTTCTTTTAAATTTAATGTTTATTAAATTAACATTAAGTTTTTTAAATAATTTTTTTTGAAAGTTAAAGTTTGTAATTAAATATATCTCGACTTTTTTTGATTTTAATTCTTTAATATGATCTGTTAAAAAACTTCTAATTGAAATTTCACTTGTACTTATAAAAACTATTTTTTTCTTATCCATAAATTAATTCTTTAATATTTTTTAAATTAATATTTGAAAATTTATATAAATTTATATCTCTCTTTATTTTTACTGAACTAAAACGTGTTTTAGTAATAAGACTATTTAAAGCCATATTATTGATTGGAATTTTTATTATTATTAATTTTTCAAAAATAATAATCATGAGTCTTATAATATTTGGATTAATTGAAAAAAAATAGCTATCTTGCTTTAGTGACTTTTCGATAATTCTAACTAAATTCTTATAAGTAATTTGATTACTAACATTATAAATTTTTCTTGTTTTGAAATTTTTTTTTATCAAACGATCAATAATTATCGCTAGATCTTTTTCTATTATATAAGAAAATATGGAATAATGATTATTAACAAAAAAAAATAAATTTCGCTCAATATATGAATACAATTTTTTTAGAGATGTATTCCTCATTTTTAGACCTATGATTTGAGATGGTCTCAAAATGATTAAGTTAACATTGGTACTTAAATAATTTTGTAAAATAACCTCGCCTTCTAATTTGGTTTTTGAATATTTTGTTTTTGGAGAAGGGAGATATTTTTCACTAACCAATGTATTCATTGGCGATCCATAAATTCCACATGTGCTTATATGAATAAAAGTTTTTTTTTTTTTAAAATAGTTAATTTTTAATACAATTTTTTTTAATATATTAATATTAATTTTATTTATTCTATTTTCATTACTACTCTCGCCAATACAATTAATTATAACATCTGCTCTTTTAATGATTAAAATTTCTTTTGAAGAAAAATTATAATTAGTTTTAATAATATTTTCTTTTTTATTATTTTTGTGTGAGAAACCTGTTACAAAATATATCTTTTTTAATCTCTCAAATAACGTATTTCCCAATAATCCACCTGCACCTAATATTAAAATTGTTTTTTTTTTAAGCATCTGTATAAGTTTCTAATATTTTTTAAATATAACATGTTTGGATGATGAAAAAACACTATAAAAAACGAGCTTTGAAAAAAATTTTTTTAATATTTATTATAATATCTAGTTGTTTTCTTATCGGCGATAATATTGCCTCTAAAAAAATTAAACCTGCTCATACTATAATAAACACTAAAATAATCATTGAAAATTTATCTAAAAATTCTCCTATCCTTGATATGATGACACGTCAGAAAATAACTAATTCTTTAAAGTTTAGGGAATTGGGAGTCGTCATGGAAAGAACCAAAAAACAAATCTATATAGGAAACTTAATAACTAATGATTTGATGGATAATAAAAAAAAAATTTCTATAATTTCTGATGAAATTGAAAAAATTAAAAAACAGATATATAAAGACATAATTCATTATAAAGATTATTACACAAGTACGTTTAGTGCAGTACCTAATTCTGAATTTTTAGATTCAAAACAAAACCATAATTTTATTCTATCAAATTTGAAAACAATCGAATATGCCATTGATAATAATTTGGATTTTATTGTAGTGAGATATAAGGAAGATACAAAATTAGCGAATGAAAAATCTAAAATTTTTCTATATATTTATTACTTAATTCTTAGTATCATTATATCTCTATTTATTTCATACTTAACCACTTCTCGTCAGTTGCAAAAATATAATAATATAATTAAAAAATTTATTTAATTTTTTTTCTTAAATCTAAAAAAGCTAATAAAAAATAAGGTATTATTAACCATTTATATCTTAAGCCAATTCCATAATTAGAAAAAATGAGTGGTACAAATAAAAATAGAACTAATATTGATAAATAATATGATAAGGTTAAAGCATTGATTTCTTTTAAATTAAACTTAAATTTTTTTATTATAATAATTGTTACAAATAAAATAAATAAATTTTCTAAAGAGAAGTACATATGGGTAGGAAATTCTTGAATAATTGTTAAAGGCATATATAAAAAATATAAATATCTCTTCAAAAAAAATGTATCGGCAGGTATTCCTAAATTTGCAGTATCATAAAAAGTTTTTGAGGATTGTATATAGTCTGTCACAAGTGAATAAATGTTAACTAAATCATATTGCATAACCCATTCAACCTTGCCTACGTTTATGTAAATAAGACCAAAATTAATTAATAATATCGATGGATAAAATATTAAGATTATAATTATAATATAAACTATTTTTTTTTTATATTTAGTTTTTTTATCAAATAATAATTTTAAAAAAAGATAAAGATAGAAGCCAGCAAAAAAAAAGGCGATCAAAAATGGTCTTGCTAGTAATATCAAAACAATAGAAAATAAAAAAAGATAAATATTAAATTTACTATTTACAGAATAATACAACAGAGCAAATGCAAAAATTGTAATAGAGTCTTTTGATATTCCACTCGACCAAA
>ENA-UOXV01004719-UOXV01004719.1-marine-metagenome-genome-assembly--contig:-NODE-4719-length-15433-cov-4.604955_pt1 | contig 15433 bp, 12 predicted proteins | sample MGYA00238165_ERZ766961 | MGnify/ENA primary metagenome ERZ766961 (study PRJEB28924, sample SAMN03173240) | marine metagenome | biome: Marine; feature: Water; material: Subsurface seawater | place: North... | reverse complement strand
CTTATCATTTTTTAATTTAAATTTTTTTTAGTATTTTCAAAAAAAAGATTTAAGTTGACTAATTGCCACAAATAAAAACTGTTCAAATTCTTTGGATTGAAATTTTTATTTAAATTTTTGAAATATCTTTTTTCAATAACATTCTTATTATATAATGAATTAATATTATCAAGAACCCAATCTTTTAGTTCATTTCGAAACCATGTAGTTTGTGCAGAATTATTGCTCTTTTTGTTTTGTAAAGAAAGGTTTTTGTCAAATTCAGCAACTATAGATCTTAAAGGTGATTTGCTCAGCCCATTTTCAAATTTTAAATTTAGGGGCATAGACAGTCCGTGAATTAACAAGTTATGGTCAAGAAAAGGAAATCTAAGCTCTCTCCCACAAGCAGCACTAGATCTGTCACGGAATCTTAAAGTTCTAAATAATGAACCATCCATTATTTCTTTATAATTAATAAATTTATAATAATTAAATTTTTCAATTATTTTTTTTGAATTCTTAAGATCTCTAATTTTACTTAAATCTGTATTACCATTCAGTCCAGACTCAATAAATTGTTTAGATATTTTAAGTACAATACTTAATTTTTTGCCCGAAAATTTTACAAGTTTTTTTAATAATTCGTCATTCTCTTTATTATGATACAGGTGCCAAATTAAAAGATATAAATGTGAATTATAACCCCCCAACAATTCATCACCTCCTATACCTTCGAAACTCACTATATTTCCAAGCTTTCTTTGTTCTAAATTTTGTTTATATTCTGCTACAGCAGCTAACCCACCATAAGGTTCATCTTGATAAAATTGCAGATCTTCAGCTAATTTTGGAATTTCATTTGGTTTTATTTCTACCTGATGATTTTTAATATTCAATTTTGAGCAAATTTTTTTTGAAATATGATTTTCATTATTATTGAAACCTTTATAAAAATAAGTATTTGTTGTTAAGTCATAACTATTTTTCCACAGCTTGTTTGTTAAAATTAACAATGAAATTGAGTCTATTCCACCACTTAAATGAAAATTTAATTTTCTGTTTGCTTTTTGTCTCATCTTAATTGAGTTATTTAATAAATAGAAAAATTTTTCTTTATAATCTTTTTGGTTTTTGAATTTGTTTTGTGAATTAACTTCTTTTTTTAAATCAAAATATTTTGTTATTTTGTAAGTATTTTTAGATAAAGTTAAAACTGAGGATGGCTTCAAATTATTTATATTTGAAAAAAATGTTTCCTTGATTGGATAATAGCCTAAATCAAGATAATTGTTTATAACTTCTTTATTGATTTTTTTTGGATAACTTATCCCTTTTATTTCCGAGGAAAAATACAAAACTCCATTATTAATAGAATAATATAGTGGCTTGGTTCCAAATCTATCTCTTATTAAATATATTTTCTTTAATGATATATCATAAAGAACAATTGCAAACATACCGTTTATCTTTTTCAATATTTCTAATCCATACTTTGTAAATAAGTCTATCAAAACCTCTGTATCACTTTTATAGATTTTTTTTAATGACAGATATTCTTTAGACAATTCTTTGAAATTATAAATTTCACCATTAAATAACATTAAATATTTTTTGTTTTTTGAAACAATAGGCTGAATACCTGCATTGCCACCAATGATATGGAGTCTATAAAATTCACAATAAAACTCATCATTTTGAAAAACATTATAATCATCAGGCCCCCTATGTTTCAATGAATGAAATCTATAAGATTTGTCACTTTTTATATTTTTATTTATAGAGAAATGACCACTAAACCCACACATAAGTTGCAATTATCCTTTTAAAAAAAAACCAGAAATATCAATTAATGTTTTATCTTTACTTATCTTTAAATTTTTGAATTCTTTGTGAGGAGTTGCTAAAATTATTATTTTACTAAATTTAATCATTGAATTAACTTTTTTTTTTGATTGTCTTTCGAGATTGGGCTCATAGACTACATTCTTAATTTTATTTTTGTTTAATAGCCTAATTAAATCTAAAGATTTTGATCCTCTTAAATCATCATTATTAGCTTTAAATGTTTTTCCTAAAACAAGTACTTTTTTTGATTTAAAATTTTTAATTTTTTTAATCTTACTAACAATATATTTTGGCAAATCTTCGTTCACTAAATAGGCATTACCTAAAAGATTATTTCTATTTTTAGTTAAATAGTTTAATTGCATGGTATCTTTCATCAAACACGGTCCACCTACAAATCCTGCAGATGCTAAACCATTTGCACGAGTATAATTAAATCTCATTAAACGTCTTATTTTTTCAAAATTAAGATAATTTTGATCACAAATTTCATAAAATTGATTTGCGATAGAAAAGTTTATATATCTGTAGGCATTTGATAGTATTTTTGCCATTTCTGCCTCTTCAGGTTTACAAATTATAATATCTTTACATAATTTTTTAAATAAATTCTTAACAGTTCTTAAAGAATTAAAATTATAACTTGAAATAATTTGAGGTATTTTGGGTAGCTCAACCATAGATTGGCCTTGTAGAACTCTTTCTGGACAATAAGAAATATTTAAAAAAATTTTGCCATTATTGAAAAAGTTAAAAATTTTATAAAATGTGCCTGGAGCAATTGAACTTCTGATTATGAGGTGATTCTTATCGTTTACAATTTTTTTAAGTGAGTTTAATAAGTTAAAAAAATTTTTCAAATCTGGTTTTAGTTTTTTACTTATCGGCGTTCCTATACAAACAAAAATAAATTTGCTATCTTTAATCGATTCTAATAAATTGGTTGTGAGAAAATGTCTGTTTTTAATGGTTTTTTTTAAATATTTTTCAATATCTTTTTCGTAAAAAGGTGATTTTCCTTTTTTTATTAAATTAAGATTATGATTATTATTATCTACTAAATTTACTTTAAAGCCTAAGTTGAACAATAATACGGATAGAGGAAGACCTATGTGACCTGCACCTCCAATAATTGAAATTTTTTTATCATCAACCATAAAACTAATTTGATTTGTAAAATTCTAATAGCCTTTCATTAATATAGCCTAATGGCTTATCTTTTAGACAAAATATGTGTTGATCGTTGGGTCTGTCATGAAAATAGGACCATTTTCTTTTAAAATTATCTCTTAAAAAAAATGCGTTTGCAGATCTTCCATCAACAAGAATTATAGTTCCTGGAATTAAAAAATACTCAATTTTAAGTATGTCACATATCATTGGCATCATGTCATAATGCTTAGTTGAAATACCATTTACATTACCCTTAACATTAAACTGACCAGGCCCATCTATATAAATGAAATCAGGATTACATAATGGCAGTCTGTCATATTCTGTTGCTATATTTCCGTTGTAATTTATCATTTTAACGTTTGCAAAATGAAAATTTACATTAGATTTAATGTTTTTGTATTTTTTTTGATTAAACTTTTTTTTAATCTTATTTAGGTATTTTTTTTCATTCTCAACCACAAATAATTCAAATAAATTATTTCTACGTAACGATTTAGCCTTTTTAAGTTTAGTCTTTTTTAATTGATCTAAAGCGTAGGCAAAAATTAATGATGACCAGCCTGATCCAAATTCTAATATTGTTGTTCTATTATTTAATTTCACAAACTCATAAAGTCTGAATAGATCATTTAATTCAGGTTTAAAGCTGTTTTTCATTTCTAGTTCATTTATTTTTTGATTTCTTGTCTTAGAAAGCTTTATAAATTCTGAAAAATTGTTCTCTATAAAGAAGTTTTCAAGATCTTTTTTGTTTTTTTTTGATGGTAATTTCAGGTTAAAATTCATTTTTTAATGTTGTTTTTTAAACTCGAAAAATCCAGGATATTTTTCCAAAACCTTTATAGTGCTAGGATCAACATTAATTTTTGGACACAATTCATTTTTAAGAAAGATTATTTCTTGTAGGGTCATACTAGGAATTTTTTGTTTTTGTAATTTTCTTAAACCTTTTGTATATTCACTTCTCTGAGTTAGAAAATAATAAATATTTCTTAAACGACTCTCCAATAAAAACACATAATAAAAAAAAATATTTGTAAACTTGTCTTCATCCTGGCTAGAAACATCCAGTTTTTTAAGTTCAGTAAACATCTGATCCATACAACTATCAGTAAATATATTATTGGCAAGATCTTTTAAAATTTTTTTTTCATCATCTGATAAACGTTTTGTTTCACTACCATCATAGTTTTTAATAAAATTAATAAGATCTACTTGATTAAATATATTTTTTGAAACTAATTTTGGTATCTTGTATTCATATTTTGTATCATTATAGGGTAAAAAATTTACTGAAAATTTACCTAGCAAAAAAGCTTCAAGTGAGGTTGTGCAGTTTGATTGAATGACAAATTGACTTGCTAAAATGTAAGAGTTGGTAGATATGTTGTCAGAACTAAAGCTCATGTGAATATTTTTCAAATTTGATAAATTATTAACCCATATAGATCTTTCCTCAGCAGGATGAATTCTTACTAATAGTTTTTTATCTTGAAACTCTGTTGAAAACTTTTTGATAAAGTTAATAAATTCTTTCAAGTTTTTTTTTTCGTGATGTTCTGTCATAATTGAATATTCTTTGTCATGTCTAGTTCTAACGTAACCACCATTTTTTTGTCCCATATAATATGTTGACCAACCTCTTCTTATAGGGTTATGCCTGGCAAATTTTGTGGTCAAAAGAATAAAATTTCCATATTTCTCTTTTATTATTTTTGCTTCTTTGTTAAAAATTTCTGAAATTGGTTTCTTAAGGATATCTAATCTAACATTTCCAACTATTTTTATAATATCTTCATAATTTTTAAATTCAGACAACAAAGCATCCTTTTCTCTTTTGCCCCATGAAAAATATATATCCATCAATTTGAAATTGTCTTCTTGAAACCTTCTTAAATAATTTTTATTTGTAAAAAACATTAAGCCTTCTTCATCCATACTTGCAATTTTAAATTTGTTTTCTCTAAATTTTTTAATTGTCTCATATTGATGAGGCTGAATACTTTTAAAAAAAACTATTCCTTTTTTTATTAAATTCAATCTTTTTGAAAGATTATTTTTATCACCTATAACTACCGAGGCACCTTGCAAACAACATTTGATAGCAAAATATATTCTAGCAATTAACTCTCTGTTTTTTACCTCTATTGGAAAATATATTCTCATTAAATAAACTTATTAGTTAATAAAAAAATATCTTTATAACGGTGCGGTTTTGCTAGAGATTTCGTAATTTTATTTTTTTGAGACCAAATTGACTCTGGATCTTTTTTTTCATAATAAAATATATCTTCAAAAGAGTTAGGGTAAGACACAAAGGTGAGTATTAAATTTTCTCTAGTCTGTTGAGGTAAAGGATTTGTGGCTCTATGTAGACATAAGGATGTGTTGCACAAAATAACGTGGCCAGATTTTCCTATATTAAAATATGAGTTGATATCTTTTGGTATTTTGAGACTACCTCTTTTATTTTTAAAACTATTAAATTTTCTTATTTTTTTTGTTTTCTTAATATCAAAAATTTCTGTTGGACCGTTTTTTTCTTCAATATCACTTACATTTATAAAAATTTTAAAATGAGTTCTTAGATATGAGTCTATGTGAAAAAAATTATTAAAATATTCCTCTTTTTCATCTTTTTTATCTACATGGAAAGTCTTTTTAAACTCGACGTTTGTTAAATATATATTGCAATTATAGTATGTTTTTAGATCATTTAGGACTTCACCAAAATTATTTAGAATCATATTTTTAATTAATTCTTTTTCTTCTCTGGTATCAATTTTTGCCCTAAAGGTATAATCATTTGACTTTTGCAATTTAGAATTCTCTTTTTTAAATATTTTTTTTAATTCAAGAGTATCTTTTGAATTTAATGATTTTATTTTACTAAAACCTTTATTGTTAAAATTAGAAATAATCGTATTTTCTCTTAACTTTTTTTTAAGATTTGCATGGTATATCACTGAGTTAAAAATACAATATCTTAAAGAACTAAAACTATTGAAAATTATTTTTCCTAAAAAATTATCAATATTATTTATTAAATTAGCCATATTAAATATTTTTCAGCTTATATCCTAGATTTTTATTTTTTGTACATAAAAAATACAGTTCAGGTGATTTGTATTTTTTATTTATAATTTGAGTAAGATTGAGAGAATAAATTTTCTTTTTTTTTAAGTATTTTAAAAATTTCTCAGTTATAGAAAATAAATGTTGCTTTTCTGTTTGTTCGTTTATGTGACAATAAACTACTACATACTTGCTATTATTAAGTCCAAAATTTAAAATTTTACCTGGGTTAGATGTGTGATCCAAAGTATGAAATATACGAAACAAATCAAATTTCATATTTGTTTTTTTATTTAAAGGTAAAATCTTTAAGTCCAATAATTCACTTGCAAATGATCTGCTGTTCACTGACTTATGGTTATCATTTTGACCCCACATTAAATGTGAGTTATCAACGATTAAAAATTTTTTGATTTTTTGTTTTATAATTTTTTTCTTTATGCCACGAATAGTTGCTAATGATTTTTTACTTTTGAGTGATCCTTTTCTCTGATCTATTTTTGTTTGACCTGCAACTTGTCTGGAAGCTAGATAATGTATAATGTTTTTATAAAGACTATTATATAATTTTTTATTATAAGGAAATTCTTTTAAGTAATAATTCAAAAAAATACCCATAAATGGACTATTAAATTCTGCGTAATTTTTGATTTTGATGAATTTATTTAATTTCTTAAATAATTCTCCATGTTCAGGTGTGTTACCTTTTTTTAAAAAGCTTATTAGATTACTCCAACTTCTATTGTGTTGACCATAAATATTAGAATAAATTTTTCTTGAAATATCCTCTGAAAACCACGGGCTGTTTTGTAAGATGTAGCAATTTTGACACTGATAAGTCTTAATCTTTTTAAGAAATTGGTTTGTTAAATTAAGATCTTCAATGATTGCTCGTGTATAAAAATTATTTTTAGAAGTTTGATCATTAATTTTTTTAAATTTTTTGCTTCCACAAAAAATACAATTTTTATAGTGTTCTAAGAGCATCTTTAATTTTATTTAATAGCTAAAAACCCTTCAAAGCAAATAAACTTAAATACTGTTGTGATATCCTTAAAACCAGCTCTTTTTAATAATTCTATATTTGCTTTAGATGAAAAAGGTTCTAGAACTCCCTTCAAGCTTCTTGATTTTGCGATTATTTCATTAGGTGAAAAATTATTATCTAGTTTAAAATCAGTATAAATCAAACTCATCATATCTTGGAATCTTGCGTCAGGTGCTCGAACCTTTTCAAAAAATAGAAATCCTCCACCCCAATTTAACTCTTTAAAAATCTTATTAAAAATTTTTTGACGTTTAGAAGGGTGTATAAATTGAACAGTATAAAAACTAGTAATAAAATCAGATTTTTTAAAATTTGTTTTGTAAATATCTTTTAATTCAATCTTTATATTTTTAAATTTATGATTATTTTTTTTTGCAGCTTTAACCATTTTTTTTTCAATATCATAACCTTTAATCAAAATTTTTTTATTTTTATGTCTATTATTTAATTTTTTTACAAAGGTTCCAGTTGAACATCCTAAATCATGAACTTTTGAATTTTTTTTAACAAAAAAATCTGACAGTTTTAAACCAAGATCATGAGACCAGCCGTATAGTGGAACTGATTTATCTATGTGTTTATCAAAGTTTTTTGCTACATTTCCTGAAAAGGTCCAAGATGAATTTTTTGCTATAATATTTGTTCCTACTTTATTTTTTTTCATAATAAATTTATGGCTCCTTCTTTTGTAATTCCACTTTTAAAAATAGAATTTCTGATTTCTTTCATGTCTCTATAAATTATTTCTAGACTAATCAACTTAAAAATAGTTTTAAAATCTAATTTATTGATTAAATTTTTATCTTTTAGTTCTTTTAACTCTGAGTTTATTCTAAACTTGGAAAAATCCCAAAAATTAATATTTGAAATCTTTTTTGAATAATTTCTTGTACCCTCTTTTGGCTGGTCAATAAAATTTCCTAATTTTTTTTTAGCAAGTTTTTTTATAATATATTTGAAGTTATATACGTTATTCTTTTTATTTACTTTTAAAGTACTTTTTAAATTAACGATAAATTTAACAAACTCTAAATCTAAAAAGGGATTACGCAATTCAACAGATCTTAACATTGAGTATTCATCGCTGTGGGGTAATGTACAAGTCTGTAAAAAAATACTTGTATCAAGTAAAAAAGTTAATAATTTAAATTTTTCATCTTTAGATTTAATTTTCTTTATTTTATTCAAAATTATTTTTTCATTTTTTTTTAAATATATATTGAATTGATCATTTAACTTTCTTTTAAAAAAAGGGTTTTTTTTATCCATAGAAATTATTGAATGATATTTTGTTTTACTTTTTTGGTGTAAAATACTTTTTAGTGTGTGATAACCCCCTGCTACTTCATCAACACCATCTCCCCCAAGTAACACACTTACCTTTTTCTTCTTTGCTTTTTTGCAAATATCACTCATTGGAACGCCTCCACCCCACCGACTTGGTGAATAAGAAAATCTTAAAAGTTGATTTAATATGTTCAAATAATCACTGGAATTATGTTTTATAAAAAAACTATTTTTAATCTTTAACTTATTAATAATTTTTGGAACTATCTTTTTTGGTATTAATTCAATTTCTTTAGATAATCCTGAAAAAGTTTTAATTTTGTCATTTTCTTTTAAAGCGTAATAAGTTAAAAGTGAAGAATCTACTCCGCCACTCAAACAAATTCCAGTCGCTACGTCACTTATCAGATGTTTTTTAACAGCATTTTTTATTTTCAAATCTAATAAAAAAAGTATTTCTTTTTCTGATTTTCTTTTTAAGTCATTATATAAAGAAATGTCAAATAAATCAGATGGATGAAAATATTTTCTGATTTTTATAAGACCATTCTTATATTCTATATAATTGCCTGCTTCGAGTGCATTTATATTTCTAAAAAAAGTTTTATTACCTTCAATTATTCCAGATGAACTTAAATATTTATAAATTTCTTTAACCTCAAATGATTTATTCTTTAACAATTTCAAAATCGGCTTAATGTTAGTTGAAAAAATAATATTTTTTTTATAGTGATGATAATAAAATGGTTTTTGCCCAAAATGATCTCTTGCTCCTAAAATTTTATTTTTTTTTTTATCAATAAATATAAATGAAAACATGCCTTGTATTATAGATAAGGTTTTTTTTATTCCATATAGTTTTAGCAATAAAAATAAAACTTCTGTGTCAGATTTTGTTTTACATTTTAAATTATATTTTTTTTTAATTTCTAAAAAGTTGTATATTTCCCCATTAAACATTAAGTAGTATCTTTTTTCTTTGTCTGTAAATGGTTGATTAGATCTTTTTTTTGTATCAATAATTTTGAGTCTGTAATGAGCTAGATAAAAATTTTTTAAATTCATTACTTTATTATAATCGGGTCCTCTTGGTTTAATTAATTCTGAAACTTTTTTAAATGCAGGAAAAGTATGAGATTTTTTTGAACTTAAAATGAATCCACACATTTCAATTTTTTTCTAAAACAATATGATAAATTCCACTTAACAATTCGTCTGAAGATAAACGTGGATAATTTTTAAACACTATTCTCCAAAAATTTTGGATTTTCAGTGTAAATTTGTATGCATCATTTAAATATCTGGGAGGCTCATTTATGATTATTTTTGGGGTAAAATTATTTTTAGATGCAAATAATAACAAGTCATTAATTGTATATCTTGGGTAAGATAATCCATTAAAAAAAAAATTTTCCATGTCTTTCGATCTTTCTTTATGAAATTTGTTTATATATTTTTTATAATCTTTATCTTTTAACAGAACGTGTCCCCATGGTATACCTGATGTTGCATATCTATGAGGCCCTAGATATGAGAAAAAAGACCTATGTTTAAAAATTATTAATGATTTTTTTTTTGTTATTTTTGAAAATATTTTAAACATTTTATTCCAGTCATTAAAATGTTCTATTGATTTTAAATATATAACATCAAATTTCTCTTTTAATTTGTGAGAATTATGAGCAGACAACTGATGAAATTTATATTTTTGGTTGTATATATTTTTAAGACTAAAATTTGATGGAATTAGACTGTGATTTTCATAATTTAATCCTTTTTTGTATTTATTATAAAATAAACCTTTATTTCTTTTGATAAAATTTAGAACATATTTCTCAGTTTGTTCGTGATCGTGTTTTTGCCAACTTGTTTTATGCCCTTTATCTAAAAAGGGGTCAATACCAATTGTTTTATTGAATTTTGTAATTCGTGATAAAATTCTTGGTATCATTCCATTACCAGTTCCAACATCTAAAAATTTCTTGTTTTTAAAATTAAAACCTAACGAATTTAATAAGTGTAATAATTGGTGAATTTGAAGATAAATTCTTCCATATTGATTTTTTGTTAAACTTTTGTCTGGAGGTACATCGTAATATTTAGTCCTCTTTGATGTGGGATTCAAAAATTTTAAAAGATTATTTTTAATATTAACCTCAAAAATATTATTGTAACTATCTTTAAATTTTTTATTCATTTATCTTTTTTTTATTAAAAAAACTTCTCTACAAATGTTTTCTATTTTAATGTTAAATGTTCTATTTTCAATATCTAATAGCAATCTCATATGTTGATCAATGATTTGTTTATTAAGTTTGCCAAATTTTTGTTTTTGATATTTTGCCCTTTCTTTACCTGACAAATAATCTAAATTGAAAGAAACATTTTTTTTAATACCAATTGAATTAAGAAATATCTTGTCATATAAATTAATACAATTTTGAGGTTTGATCTCTTTATCAATTAAATTAACTATTTTTTTTTGAGGTGAATTTTTTTCAAAAAGATAAACATATTTTTTAAAAATTTTGTTATTCAGTATTTTTTTTGTAATATTTTTTTTTAAGATTTTTTTTATAACTTCTAATACCTTTGAATTTGTTTCACACCTAATGCCTAATATCTTAAAAAACTTATCATGAATGCTGTTGTAATCAACTGGATCATATGAAATTACAGGTTTATTTAATAATAATCCCTCTAAGCCCGTGGAACATCTATTGTGTATTAAAAGTTTACTTGAAATTATCCATGGTGCTATATTTCCTTCATAAACAACCTTAACATTTTGATAGTTATGAAATATTTGTTTTAATTTTTTTTCATTTTCAGAAGGGTGAGGTCTAAAAATAATTCTCTCATTTTTAAATTTTTGAGCAATTTTTTTGGTTAAACTAATTAATTTTTTAAAAATTATCGCACTTGTATGGAGATATGTTGGATCAAGTTTGTCCGTGTCTGACAACTCTGACAAATTGGGGTTTATGTGTGCAAATCTAGAGGTAATTAGTATAAATTTTCCATGCTTTTTTTTAATTAATTTAGCACTTTCATCAAAAACTCTATGATATTTTTTTTTATACACCTCAAATTTAGGAGTACCACTCAAATATAATTTTTTCTTATCAGCTTTTTGAGAAATTAACATTTCCTCTTGTTTTTTATTGCTTAAAAAAAATTTAGACAAAAACTTTTCATTTTTTTTTAAATAATTTAATCTCATATACTGCTTTTTAGACGCTATAGTTAGCGCCTCTTCATCAAGGGCGTAAACTTTATGTCCATATTTAAAATGATCTCTAACAATTTTTGACAAGCTATATCCATAGCTTTTCTCTAAAACTGCCCCTTTTGGTAAAAACTTTAATATTGTATGAAGTACTTGTCTATTACCTATTATTATTTCAAAATTCTTATTCAAAAATTCAGTAGAAATTAAAAGTTTTGGTAAAATTTCTCTATTAGAATTCTCAATACAAATATAAATATATTTTGTTCTCATGGAAATAATTATTAATCAAAAATTATATCTTTTGATCTTCCCAATTATAAATTGGTTCTCCAGTGAGATTGTTACTAGCAAATCTTCCCTGATAATAATCTCTATTTAATAATTCTAAATCAGATAATTCTCTATTAGATTTACCGAGCATAATATTTTTAAGCTCTGGTATATTTTCTTGAACATAACTTTTTAAATCCTCCTTAGGCAATTTGCTTATTTTTACAAGCTCTTTGAGCTCTTTATAATTAGCTGAGACAATTCCATCTTTTGTCTTTGATTTATCAAGTATTGTAAAATGTTTTTCTATAGTAGTTGCTCCAAAATAAACTGCACCTATTGATAATTTTGGTCCATCTATATCGTAATTTGAGTGGTCACTGATCCCAACCTCTTCACTCAATGATTTTAAATATCCTATTCTATTTAAATGAGCTTCATGAAGTGGTGTTGGATAAATTGATATACAATGCAAAAGTACAAATTTTTGATTATTTTTTTTTAATATTGATACAGTTTTTTCAATTTCTCTATCAAAAGTTGCACCTGTAGAAACAATTACTTTATCAAAATTAGAATTTGACAATTCTTCAATAAGTTGAAAGGAGGCACAGTCAAAACTTGAAACTTTTATTAACTCAAGTTTTAATTTTTTAATAAAAGATAATCTTTCTCTAGTAAAAATAGTTGACAAAGGTTTAATCCTGTATTTTTTACATGTTTCGATAAATCTAAAATGGTCATCATCATTAAGATCCATTGGTTTGAGTCTATCAAACTCATTTTGAAAAGGTCTTTTAATTATTTTGATTTTTCCACCCTCTATTAAGCCATTTTCAAATCTTTCTCTTTTAGTAATTTCAGAGGATAGCATAGATTGAATTTTTGCATAATCAGCACCAGAATCTGCAGCTGCAGCTACCATTTCATCTAAAATTTTTCTATCCCCTAAATGATTTTGACATAATTCTGCAATAACCTTTACCATTTGCAAAACCTTTTTATTTCTTTAATTGACTCGGTAGCGCCAGTGGATTTAAAGTTATAATCAAATATTTTTTTTTCAATTTTTAGCATATCTATTTTTATAAAATTATTTACTTTTTTAATAATTTTATATCCCCACTCAGATTTATTAATTGTACTTATTACACCCATTTTACGCAACATCCTAATATTAAATGAAGTTTCTTTATTATAAATTTCATTGAAAAATATTGCAGGTTTTTTTAGAATAAGTGTTTCCGTTATAGTATTAAATCCACCTCTGGCGATTACAAAGTCAGCAATTGGTATTGTGTAGTGGATTTTTTTTAAACCATTAACAGGTATAATATTTGTTGTTGATGAAATTATTTTTTGAATTTTTTTATTATATGATTTTATATTCACATAAAAATTTACGTTTTTTATGTTTTTTAAGTATGGTATTGTTTTTTTAATAAGATTTGAAAGTAAGTTTGTTCCATTATCCATAATAATGCAATTTTTATTTTTTTTTAAATTTTTATTTTTTTTCTCAAAATCACTAATAATAAAATTAATCTTATGAATTTTACCTTTATATTTATTTATAATTTCTAGTGGGGTGATTGGTAATATAAAAAATCTATCTGCAAAATTATATAAAAAGTCAAGCTCTTTTAAAATAGGGTCATTTTTACTTTGAGAAAAATGTTTTCTATAAAACCAATTCCAGGTGAAATGAGATATATTAATAGATTTAGTATTAGTTTTTCTAGCTAATTCAAATGCTTGTGGGACAGAGTCTGATATAATTAAATCTGGGTTTGGATATTTTTTACACATATCAATTACCCATTTCTTTTTACTTTCAAACCAATGATGAAACATTTTTTTTGTTTTTATTTTATCAATTGAACCATCTTTTTTTTTAATTGTTTCAATTAAATTATGTTTGTAGTGATATTTAATTTTATTTTTAAATGTTTCTTTAAGAAGCAATATTTTTTTTGACGTAATAACTTCTACTTCACAATATTTTATATTTTTTAAAATAGCTTTGATTAATGATCTTTGTCTTACAGTGTGTCCGAAACCTTCATCAGAAATAAAAATTAAAATTTTTTTGATTTTCATAAATTAATTTACATTTTAATTATTTGATCAAAATAATGCTTATCTTTTTCTTTATGAGTGACAATTATTTTAATTATATCTTTATTGCTGGTGATATTTTTCATTATTTCTTCCGAAGTATCATTATCCAATGCACTAGTTGGTTCATCAAAAATTAGTATCTTTGGTTTTTTATATAATGCCCTAGCAATACAAATTCTTTGTCTTTGTCCGCCTGAAATTTTAAGTCCACTTTCTCCAACCATAGAATAAATTCCCTTATTCGAATTATTAATTAATTCCTCTAGCCTTGCCTTTTTAATAACTGAATTTACTTTCTTGATATCTATATTTTTTTCAAATTCTCCGAACGCAATATTATTTAATATTGTATCATCAACCAGGTACGGATTTTGCGGAACATACCCTATCACATTGTTCATTTCATATTGAGTTAAATCAATCTCGCTATGATTTATTGAAATTACTCCCTCTACTGGTTTGATTAGCCCTGATAGAATATTTGACAAAGTAGTTTTGCCCGAACCAGATTCGCCAATAATTCCTATTGTTTGACCACTAATTAATTTGAAATTTATATTTTTAAAAAGACTTTTTTTATCGAAGTTAAAACTTAAATTTTTTGCCTCTAATTCAAAAATTTTATCAAATGGAAAGTTTTCTTTATGGATTTTTTTTAAATTTTTAAAATAAGATATCTCTTTAAAAAGAGCATCTGTTGATGGACTATTGTATTTGATAGATTGAAGTGCAGAGTTAATTTTGTTCATTGAAGGAAAAATCTTAAAGGATGATGCTACTAAAAGGGATAGCGCAATTATAATATCTTGAGAATTTTTCTGGTCTAAAGTGTAAAAATAAATTATTACTATGATCAATACGATTACAATAACTTCTAATACATGTTTAGTTATTTCACTTATAAACCCTTTAATTCTTGAATAATTTTGTGCTTCAGAATTAGATATGTTAAAATCTGAAAATAATTTATCACTTTTATTAAAAATTTTTATTTCTTTTAAACTAAAAACAAATTGATTTAATTTTTTAATAGTAGTAGTCAAAAAATTAAGTCTATTTTCTCCAAGTTTGAAAAGATAATCTTTTATTGCATAATAATAAATTGATAAAAGCAAAGTCATAACTACAAATATAATTATTGATAAAATTGGGATTTGAGTTTGCATTAAAACAAGGATTGAAACCACAATCGATGTCTCAATAAATAAATTCATAAACTCTAAAAAAGTTTTTGAAAATACCCCTACTTCTTTTAAACAATTCCTAATAATTACTGAGGAATCTTTTGAAACTAAATTCAAGTAATCCAATTTGTAATAAGAGCCCAGTAAATTTTTTGATAGTTTTATTTGAATATCCGTAACATATTTTAACTTAATGTGAGCAAAAATAATCAG
>ENA-UOXV01004715-UOXV01004715.1-marine-metagenome-genome-assembly--contig:-NODE-4715-length-15441-cov-7.531067_pt1 | contig 15441 bp, 8 predicted proteins | sample MGYA00238165_ERZ766961 | MGnify/ENA primary metagenome ERZ766961 (study PRJEB28924, sample SAMN03173240) | marine metagenome | biome: Marine; feature: Water; material: Subsurface seawater | place: North... | reverse complement strand
ATCTAACACCGGCGGATGTGTACTTTGGACGCGGACATGAGATCTTAAAACAACGACATTTAATTAAACTAAAAACAATGAAAAAAAGAAGAAAGCAACACCTGTTGCAACGATTAAATTTATGACTTAACTTTAATTATCTCTGGTAAACATTAGTTTGAAGACTTACAAATTGGTAATGGTACATTTTTTGATGTTACATTTGTTACTTATGCAAACACAATTGCTTTAATCTATTTTGTGCCATGTCAAAAAATAAGAAGACCACAATAAAAGATATTGCAGATGAACTGGGGGTCTCTAATGCACTTGTCTCTTTTGTGCTTAATGGTAAAAACAAGGAAAAGAGAATTAGTGACATAATGACCAAAAAAGTATTGGACGCCGCTCGCCAAATGAATTATAAACCTAACTATTTGGCGAAAAGTTTAAGAACCGGTAAATCACAAATAATTGCTTTAATCATTGCAGATATTTCCAATCCATTTTTCGCAAAATTTGCTCGACACATTGAGATCGAAGCTTCAAAGTATAAGTTCAAAGTGGTTTTTGCGAATTCCGATGAAAACAAGAAAAAATTCGCTAACGAACTTGAACTACTAAAAGAAAGGAAGGTAGATGGTTTTATTTTAACTCCTCCGATCGGATGTGAGAACGAATTAATCCAACTTCAAAAAGAAAAGTTCCCTTTTGTTATTGTTGATAGGTTATTTGAAAAAATCAGAACCCACACTGTTAACATTAATAATTATCAAGCAGGTTTTGATGCGACCATGAGGCTAATAAATAACAATCGTAAGAATATCGCTATAGTGAATGTCAATAATCAATTATTCACAATGAAACAAAGAGCCAATGGATATGAAGATGCGCTAATACAAAGTGGAATCTCTGTAAATCAAGCTTTGATGAAGCATCTTAAATTCAGTCATGATAAAAAACTCATAATGAAAGCCATTCAAGAACTTATTAAGGAAGGGATAGATGGGATACTCTTCACGACAAGTAAACTGACTATGTTAGGGTATGAATGTCTCATGGAGATGGAAATAAATATTCCAAAAGATCTTTCGATTATAAGTTTTGACAATATGGATGCTTATAGAGTTACTCGAACCCCCATATCAGCCGTTGTTCAGCCCATCGAGCTGATGAGTAAAGAAGCGGTAAGAATTCTAATTGAAATGATGGAAGGTAATGAGGGTAGTAAACCATATGAAAGTGTTGTGAAGAATGTTAATTTTTTATATCGAGAATCATGTCCTTAAGTTCTAGGTTTTTAAATATTTTTTTTTATATTTGTTTGCTTAAACGATTTAGCTTATATTACAAATGTTAAAGAGCATATGTTTTCGGAACTGTGATCTGAAAAGAAATTTACCTTTATAAATTGAAAATAAAATTAAAATCAAATTAGACATGAAATACTTAAAAAATAAAATATCCTTAAAAAGTCTGATATTGTTCGGTGCTGTCATTTCAATGACTGTATTCGCTAGCTGTGGTAGCGATGATAATGGAGATGAACCAACAGTGGCCCCTACAACGCAGGAGCTAGTAATCAATGCCCTCAATGGTTCCAATGTTGCCCTAAGTACGACAGCCTCAGCATTTCCAACAGACGTGGTCATTACAACAGCATCGGCTACTGTTATTGCTTCTGAAGCAGGAGCCGTGAATATCACAATTGGTGGGGACTTAGCTACTTATATATCTGGAGGTTCTTTCTCAGTAGGTTCCGATGGAAGCATAAGCGCTGCCGCAGTGACTGCAGCAATTGGGTCAGAATTAGCGATTTCCAATCCAAGTGCAACTGTCAATTCAGAACTTACTACATTAACAATGAGTTTCCAGACATCTGCTTCTTCGGGGAGATCTAATGGCATTGGTAGCTGGACTCTTTCAATTGCCCTTTAAAAGATGTGAATAGTCTTTGAAGTGTCTTGAGAAATAAAAACAAACAGTTAACTGAATAAGGGAAGCCTCATTATCGCTTCCCTTATTTAGTTTTAATCAAAACGAAGAGAATGATCAATAATATAAAATAATTTAACTTGAGTGGGGATGATAATTAATAATCATAAAGTGAGTCTCAAGGAAAAAATCTCTTATGGCTTTGGAGATTTTGCCTGTTCTATGTTTTGGACATTGTTCTCGATGTTTTTGCTATTTTTCTATACTGATGTATTTGGTATATCTGCAGCGGCTGCCGGAACAATGTTTCTGATTACAAGACTTTGGGATACAGCCAATGATCCGATAATGGGAATGATCGGTGATCGGACAAATACCAAATGGGGTAAATTTAGACCTTACTTGCTATTTGTAGCATTGCCCTTTGCTATAATTGGCATATTAACTTTTACAACGCCGGATTTAGTAGGCAATCATAAATTGATTTATGCTTACATAACTTACACATTGATGATGATGGTATATACTACCATTAATGTTCCATATGCGTCGCTTTTAGGAGTAATGACTAAGAATTCTGATGAAAGAACTTCACTGTCTTCATTTAGGTTCCTCGGTGGATTCCTCGGTGGACTGTTCGTCACAGCAACTGCCAATTCACTGATAGAATATTTCACTGTTGATGGGTTTGTAGCAGGTGGATATCAAAAAATGGTGGCTGTGTATGCTACATTAGCAGCTCTTTTTTTTATTTTAAGCTTTGCTGGAACAAAAGAACGTTTGAATCCAGAAGAGGTAGTAAATTCTTCATTTAGGGAAGATTTACGTGACTTGATCAAAAATAGGCCTTGGTTTATCATGCTTGGCGCAGCCATCTCCGTATTAATCTTCAATTCACTCAGAGGATCGGCAATTTTATTTTATTTCAAATATTTTATTAGGGACCAAACCGTTATTTATTTTGGTGAAGTGAGTCAAGGAGTATTATCTGCTGCATTTATGAGTACGGGTCAAGGTGCGAGTCTCCTAGGAGTCTTGCTTGCCATTCCATTGTCAAATAAAATTGGAAAGAAGAATAGTTTCATATTATCCGGATCCATCTGTGCAATACTGAGTATTTTCTTTTTTTATATTCCCCCAAATCAACTCGAATTAATATTCTTAATAAACATTCTTATATCAATGTCTTCAGCGCTCGTCTTTCCTTTGATTTGGGCAATGTATGCAGATATTTCTGATTATTCAGAGCTAAATACAGGGCGCAGGGCAACGGGACTCATATTTTCCTCTTCCTCAATGTCACAGAAGATGGGATGGACCATAGGCGGCGCTATTAGTGGTTGGATTTTGGCGGCATATGGGTTTGCAGCGAATGAGATACAAACAGATCAGTCTATTCTCGGGATTCGTTTAATGATTAGCTTTTTTGCAGCTGCAGGTGCCTTGTTATCTGTGGGATTTATGTTTCTTTATCCATTGAGTGAGAAAATGATGGCCAATATTCAAGTTGAATTAGAAGAGGTCAGAGCAAAATATACAAGCTAGTTATTGCTCTAGCAATAAAATAGACAATGAAATAGTTATGATGAAAATGGGTATTGTGGGAACAGGAATGATGCTCAACTTCCACTATTCAGCATTCAGTCAGCTACCAAATATTTCTGTTCATGGCTGTACACGTGAGTATTATGGTACAAAGGGTGGACAAAAACTTCAAAAAAAGTCTTTAGAAAAGGTAGCAGAAAAACTTGGCATCAAGGCATATCCCAACTTTGAAGAAATGGTTAACGACAAAGAGCTCACCTTTTTGGTTATTACCAGTATTAATTCGCATCACTATGATCACATAATACAAGCTCTCAAAAAGGGCAAACATATATTAGTTGAAAAACCGGTAATTACAGATATTAAACAATTAAATGAAGTTAAAGAGCTGGCACAGGCTAAAAACTTGCTGGTATTTCCAGGACATAATTTTGTCTACAGACCTGCCGTTCGTACTGCAAAAGAAATCATAGATGAAGGGAAATTAGGGACAATTGTTTATGCTTCTTTTATTTCTTGCTTTAGGTCAGGTGAAGTTCATTCCCATGGTTGGAGAGCTTCGGAAGAATTGGCATCAGGTGGTGCCCTTATGGATAGTGGCCACCATCAAGTATATCAATCTCTTTATCTGCTAGGAAAACCAAAATTAATTCATGGCTTTACCTCCAATCAGATTTTAAACCATATGGAAGGTGAAGATTTTGCAATGATCAATGCGTATTATGAAGACGGATTTATCGCTAATTTAGGACAAGGCCATAGCTCAGATTTTGGAGATCTAATATCTGGCATCAAAATAGTGGGGGAGAAGGGGAATATTTTAATCACCGATACTTGCTATCACAATGGGGAAAAGATCTCTGAAACGACAGATTATGCAACCTCTTTTTATCATCAAGCAAAATACTTTGTCGACTGTTTAGATCAGCAATTAAAGCCTATTTCTAATCTAATAGATGTGAGAAACAGTCTCGAAATAATTTATGCGGCTTATAAAAGTGCCAAACAGAACAAAGTTATTTTATTATAACTGATGATTTATATATATTTAATCAGTAATTATTCATTGGAATAGTAAAAGACTTCTCCATATATAGTTGTTGGATAGTCATTTCGAGATTTGCCATGATTTGTTGCAAGAAGAATCTTCAGATTTCCGAAAAGTACTTATCTATTTATATAGCCACTGTTGTTGATTTTATAATATTTACGATTCGCTTAATCGATTAAGCCAAATAAATTCTTATTTATTTGGACAGTTAATCAAAAATTTATAGATTTGGTTAATGCTAAAACGTTTAAGCAAAATTTTCCGTTTTTTACAGATGAGTGTTAAAACAATATTAATTGCTTTAGCATACCTCGGCTTCTGCAGTCTTGTCGGTGCACAGCCATTTACCAAGGATGGCATTATTTTCGGTAAAATCACCGATGCAACAACGCAAGAAGTTCTTTCTTTTAGTACTGTTCAAATCATCAATACCACAATCGGGCAAGTAACCGGTGACAATGGGAAATATGAGATTAAGGTGGTCCCGGGAACCTATATTTTTCGCGCTTCTTTTATAGGATATGAAAGTGATGAAATAGAAATCACTATCTCTGATGGTGAAAGTAAGGAAGTCAATTTTGAATTGCTATTTGGTCAAGGTGATATAGGGGATGAAGTTACTATCACCGCACAGGCGATTGGTCAGGCTGCAGCTATTAATGAGCAAATCAATTCCAACAAGATTGTCAATATCGTTTCAGCTGAAAAAATGAAAGAATTGCCAGATGCAAATGTTGCTGAATCCATAGGTAGGCTACCAGGTGTGTCTCTACAGCGATCATCGGGGGAAGCAAACAAAATAGTCATCAGGGGACTATCACCTAAATTCAATAATGTTACGATTGACGGAGTGAAAATGGCGTCTACCAACGATTTTGACCGCAGCGCGGATTTGAGTCTCATCCAAGGTGAGATGTTGAATGGTGTGGAAGTTTCTAAAAGTTTGCGGGCAGATATGGATGCTAATGCAATAGGTGGGACGGTAAATTTGAAACTTCGAACAGCACCTGACGAGATGGACTATAGCTTGGATGCCCAAGGAGGATACAACGACGTGGGATCTTCTTGGAATAATTATAAGTTGGTCGGAATGATCAGTAATCGATATTTTGACAATAAAATTGGTGCTATTTTACAGCTTACTTCAGAACTAAAACAACTCCCATCACATCGTTTTGGAGGATCATATAGTAGCCCCTTTATAGTACAGACCATAGATGAGTTTGCAGAAACGGAATCAGAATTTAAACTCCGTACTTTTGGCACCACCCTTACTGATCAGCTCACAGAAAGAAATCGAAATGGCGGAAACGTAACTCTCGACTTCAGATCAGATATTGTAGATATAAAATTTTTTTCACTCTACAATCACAAATTAGATCAGGGAGTAACTAGAAATAATACTTTCCAGTTCATTAGACCAAATCAACCCTTTTCCAAACAGGTCAACAGTTTTGAAAATAATACAAATCTTTGGACCAGCTCATTGACCAATACATTCAAATTATCAAATACAGAGTTAATAATAAATACTTTTCTGACCAAAGCGAGACATAACACTCCAGGTAATAGTTATAATTTCATAGAGTTATCAAGTGGAGCCAATCCAATAAGTCAGGATTTTTTAATTTTTCGATTGCCTTCCGATGTTTTGGAAACATTTGGTGGTACAAGCGCTGACTCAACATTTCTTCAATCACATAGTGTTAACGAAAACAAACTCTCCGATAACACCTTTGGTCTGAAGTTGGATTGGAACATTCCATTTAAACTTACAGATAAGTTTTCCGGAACGTTTTCATTTGGTGGTAAATATCAAAATTTGAATCGAACAAATGATAATTTTCAAGAATTTGTTAATTATCAATATGGGGCTGGTCGTCCTAGAAAAGAAGGCCTGGTTGAGCTATTTCCTGAAATCATAACCAATCTCAGTGCGCAAAATGGGATATCTGCCAATAACTGGGTAGACCCTAGCTATAATCCGGGTCAATTTTTGGATGGGAGATATGAGCTTGGCTGGGGTGCCAACATTGATTTGCTCAATAATATGCATGACTTGTATTATCAAGAGCATCCCGGCTTCTATCAAAAAAATGGCTACAATAATTTTTTTAAAGATTATAAAGGTACCGAAGAAGCCTTCGCCGGTTATGCAATGGCAGAAGTTAATCTAGGGGATTTAATGGTTTTACCAGGGATTCGTTACGAAGTACAGAATACCACTTATGAATCTTATCATATTGAATTGTTAGGAGCCAATGCCAATGGCATCAGGGGACAACCGGATTCTGTTACTACCTACAGAGATAATGCGTTTTTCTTTCCTTCTATCAATTTAAAATACAAAGTCAAAGACTGGGGCTTCGTACAAGCAGCTGTTTATAAAAGTACTTCACGTCCTGATTTTGGATTACTTTCTCCTTTGGTGATTATTACCGAAAACACCAATGACCCTTTTACCTCGGGTAATCCGATGCTCAAACCATCAACGGCATGGAATTATGATTTGGGCCTTGCGGTTCATAGTAATAAGATTGGGCTCTTCACTGTCAATGTTTTCTATAAGAAAGTAACCAATTTTATTTTTACTCTTAATAATTACTTCCCGAACAGAAGAGATTTAATTGTCAATCCTCCTGAAGGTTTACTAGAGGCCCTTCCGGGTGCTGATTTTTACCCTATGGATCGTCTTGACGAGGTACACAGGACGGATGTTTCTTTCAATAATTTGGAAGAGGCCCTCTATAAAGGTCTGGAAATTTCTTGGCAGACTAGTTTTTGGTATTTAAGAAAACCTTTTAACGGGCTGGTAATGGATGTAAATGTGAGTATCCTGAGATCAGAAACTCAGTATCCCTATTTTGAGGACATTGTAATTGGCATTGACTCCTCTGGATTCTTTCCACAAGATATCATAGGTTTTGAATATCTCACCCGACAAGGGAGATTGGTTAATCAGCCAAGCGCACTTTTCAATCTAATTCTAGGTTGGGATTACAAAGGATTTAGTTCACGTGTATCATTTCGTTATCAAGACAGATCTTATACGTCACTCGACAGTCGTCTGGCTTTAAGTAATTCCTATTATGACACTTTCACATGGTTTGATGTAAGTCTAAAGCAAAAGATCAACAACCATCTTTCGGTATTCTCCAACCTTACAAATGTCGGGAAACACATTGACGACTTTTTTATGGAATTTGGTGATGTGAATTTACCAACAAACAGTGAACAGTATGGATTTAGAACCCAATTCGGACTAAACTATAAACTTTAAATAAACAATAAATAAATAAATAAATAGTAAACTTTTAATCAAACAAAATGTACATCTTATGAAAACTATATTTACTCTTATGCTGAGTTTTTGTGCGTGTGTAATGCTACATGCACAAGAAGACACCCTCTACATTCTTGGAGGGCAGGCAAATGCAGGATTGCTAGAGACCACTATTAATAATGATAAAGATGAAAGTGGCAATAGAAAAAATCCTAATCGTGTCTATAAACTGGAAAAGGATCAACTTCATTTCCAATTAGCAGCTATCAATGTTGAAAATCCCAATGGTACCTTAAGAATAGTCGGGGAAACCGGAGGCAAAAAACCGGTTATCATTCCTATTACTACCAATGATATTGGGGTTGGGGTCAACCTTATCAATGGTAGTTTGGAATTGAAGAACGTTCACTATCAGGCAATGAATGAACAAGGTGGATTTACTCAAGACAATGAATCGCAGTGGGAACTTAACGGTCTGAATCGAAAACTTCTCGTAGAAGATTGCCTTTTTGAATTTACCAATTTCCAATTATTCATGGCCAATGCAGTAACAGAGGGCTTGGAAATAGAAATGCGAAACAACTATTTCAGAGATCTTTTTTGGGATCAGCAATGGTGGGCTAGTAGAGTGTTCCAAGCAAAGGTGCCCATAGATAGGTTGATTTTTGAGAATAATACGGTTTCAGGTAGTGGAATGGCTTTGTTACAACAGGAGGCGCTTACTCTTTACGCATTGATCAATCATAATACCTTCATAAATAACCATGCATATCCTATAATCAACAACTATTACTGGGAAGCTTACTTCACCAACAACTTGTTTTACAATACCCAGACGAAGGGTGAAGATTTCACTGTGATCTCTTTGGAGCCTGATCAGATACCTACAGACATCATTGGTATTGATACCATTACTACTAACATTCTAGTTCAAGCTGAGGTTCTCGCAGACGAAAATACGCTTGCAGCACCTTATAATGACATTGGAAATTATATATTCTATGCAGCGGACAATATTTATTTCAATCAGGCGGCATTGGATCCCTATTATAATGGTGAGTATAATGATATTTTTGATGCCCCTGTTTCTTATCTAAATTGGTTTGGAGATGGCCCCCACAAAGTGGAAGTACCTACTCCGTTTATGAATTCAAGAGCTAAGGCTTTGAGCGATGGATGGGCAAATATCGTGTATGAAAACAACATACTTGAGCAGGATCCAGGACTAAATACAGTCGCTATCTCTGAAGATGACGCAGAACAACATGCCATTTGGAACCGAACATTGTATGGAGTAGCTGAGGAAACAAGAACAGCTGATATGAGTGGTTGGTATTTTGGGGATAACGATCCCTCGACTATTCCAGGTTTTGACACAGAGGATGGGGATGGGATTACTAAATTCACTGACCTGATAGAAGATTTTTCATTTACTGAAAACTTTACATCGAAGTCTGACGGTTATACCATTGGTGCTTTACATTGGACAAACGAAATCAATGCATTCGATAAGGACGCCTCCTTGAATAATATCAAAAAGGCATACGAGGTTGCTATTTTGACTGATGGATTAGATGATACCCTTTATATTGTTGGAGGGCAGGCAAATGCAGGATTGCTAGAGGCCACTATCAATAATGATAAAGACGAAAGTGGAAACAGAAATCATCCTAATCGTGTGTATAAACTGGAAAAGGATCAACTTCATTTCCAATTAGCAGCTATCAATGTTGAAAATCCCAATGGTACCTTAAGAATAGTCGGGGAAACCGGAGGCAAAAAACCGGTTATCATTCCTATTACTACCAATGATATTGGGGTTGGGGTCAACCTTATCAATGGTAGTTTGGAATTGAAGAACGTTCACTATCAGGCAATGAATGAACAAGGTGGATTTACTCAAGACAATGAATCGCAGTGGGAACTTAACGGTCTGAATCGAAAACTTCTCGTAGAAGATTGCCTTTTTGAATTTACCAATTTCCAATTATTCATGGCCAATGCAGTAACAGAGGGCTTGGAAATAGAAATGCGAAACAACTATTTCAGAGATCTTTTTTGGGATCAGCAATGGTGGGCTAGTAGAGTGTTCCAAGCAAAGGTGCCCATAGATAGGTTGATTTTTGAGAATAATACGGTTTCAGGTAGTGGAATGGCTTTGTTACAACAGGAGGCGCTTACTCTTTACGCATTGATCAATCATAATACCTTCATAAATAACCATGCATATCCTATAATCAACAACTATTACTGGGAAGCTTACTTCACCAACAACTTGTTTTACAATACCCAGACGAAGGGTGAAGATTTCACTGTGATCTCTTTGGAGCCTGATCAGATACCTACAGACATCATTGGTATTGATACCATTACTACTAACATTCTAGTTCAAGCTGAGGTTCTCGCAGACGAAAATACGCTTGCAGCACCTTATAATGACATTGGAAATTATATATTCTATGCAGCGGACAATATTTATTTCAATCAGGCGGCATTGGATCCCTATTATAATGGTGAGTATAATGATATTTTTGATGCCCCTGTTTCTTATCTAAATTGGTTTGGAGATGGCCCCCACAAAGTGGAAGTACCTACTCCGTTTATGAATTCAAGAGCTAAGGCTTTGAGCGATGGATGGGCAAATATCGTGTATGAAAACAACATACTTGAGCAGGATCCAGGACTAAATACAGTCGCTATCTCTGAAGATGACGCAGAACAACATGCCATTTGGAACCGAACATTGTATGGAGTAGCTGAGGAAACAAGAACAGCTGATATGAGTGGTTGGTATTTTGGGGATAACGACCCCTCAACTATCCCAGGTCTTGAGACAGAGGATGGAGATGGGATTGCTAAATTCACTGACCTGATAGAAGATTTTTCAATCACTGAAAATATGAAGTCGAAGTCTGACGGATATACCATTGGTGCTTTGCATTGGACAAACGAGATTGATGGATTTAATCAGAATGTATCTTTGGGTGATATTTTAGCGGCTTACCAAAATGCTGTAGATAATTTTGGTACTGATATGGATACTACAGAAGTGATTTTAAGTGTGAATGATCCTTCAGATTTTCAGATAAAGAACTATCCAAATCCCTTTCAGCAGAAAACAACCATTAAGTATTACCTAAAAAACACGGCCCATGCCAAAATTACCATCCGTGATATCTCGGGTAAAGAGGTCGTAGTTTTAGTTGATAAAACACTTACTTCTGGATCCCATGAGGTGAAATGGGACGCTTCATCTTATAAATCAGGACTTTATTTTTATACTCTTGAGGCCGAAGATTTCACAACAACCAAAAAGATGTTTTTGATTAAATAAGTAATTAAGATTCATTTTTCTTCTTCTTATTGCTGCGGGGCTGAAATATTGCTCTGCAGCAATTAAGTAAGTAATTAATACCTCATATTTTCATAAATAATTGTAACTAAAACATTATCCATCAAAACTATCATCATCATTGATTCTAAGGTATGTGCTTTTCAAGTAAAAGGAATCATTCTTGGCCATCTTGGATAGTTTGAAATATAAAAATACTCGTTTTGAATAAATTAGAACTTAACAAGACAGAATGACTAATAAATTTTATCTCGGAATCGATATTGGGGGAAGCAAATGTGTTGTGGTAGCAGGTACCGAAACTATGGAAATACTGGAACAAGTTAGGATCCCTACTGAAACCAAACAAGGTCCCGAATACATGATCAACATTCTTTTGGACCATGCATCAAAAATCTTTGATAAGCTAAAAACACATACGCTCGTATCTATCGGAATAAGTTGTGGAGGACCCTTAAATAGTGAAACTGGTCTCATCATGTCACCTCCTAATTTGCCAGGATGGGACAATATTCAAATTACCCAATTTTTTACAAAGAGATTTGGAGTTCCCGTGTTTTTGCATAATGACGCAAACGCATGCGCTTTAGCTGAGTGGCGCTTTGGTGCAGGAAAGGGTACTCAAAATATGATATTTCTAACCTTTGGTACCGGTCTAGGTGCTGGTATGATCCTAAACGGTAAACTTTACACAGGCACCAATAATATGGCAGGTGAAATAGGCCATATCCGGCTGGCTGAAGACGGACCAAGCGGTTATGGGAAACAAGGCTCGTTTGAAGGGTTTTGTAGTGGTGGTGGAATTGCAAGATTAGCGCAATTAGTGATCAGTCAAAAAATGAGTAACGGAGAAGACGTTGGCTTTTTGAACAATGTTAAAGATAAAAAGAAGATCACTACTGAGCAATTGAGTAATGCTGCGAACGCTGGAGACAAAACTGCGCTTGAAATATTTAAAATTTCCGGAAAATATCTTGGGATTGGAATTTCAATACTCATTGATATATTAAATCCAGAACGCATTGTTATCGGGAGTGTTTTTGCAAGGAACCCCCATTTATTTGAAGCGATATGCAAAGAGGTTATAGAAAAAGAAGCGCTCAAACCTGCATCTGAGGTCTGCGAAATTGTCCCGGCTGCCCTTGGCGACCAGCTAGGAGATTACGCAAGTTTGTGCGTCGCAATACCTGAAAATATAAATCAAGACTTTAACCTTCCAATTGTAAATCAAAATGTATCAAAAAAAAATTGAACAGATACTAGACAATACCTTATTGACACATCCAAGACTTTTTTCTTCACTTACAGATATTAAAAATACATTCGATTTATTGTGTAATTGCTATTCTAAGGATAATAAGTTACTGATCTGTGGAAATGGAGGAAGTGCCTCTGATTCAGATCATATAGTAGGAGAGTTGATGAAAAACTTCGCATTCAACAGGACACTGCCTAGTGAACTCAAACAGAAACTGGTAACCACTTCACCCCATTTTGGTCAGAAGCTGTCAGATAAACTTCAACCAGCCTTACCAGCGATTTCTTTAACAAGTCACAGTGCTTTAAATACAGCCTTTGCCAATGATGTTGATCCTGAACTGATTTTTGCCCAGCAAGTCATTGGTTATGGGGGTGAGGGAGATGTTTTAATGGGAATTTCGACCTCTGGTAATTCTAGTAATGTCGTTTACGCGCTCATTGCCGCAAGAGCACTCGGGATGCCTACCATTGGATTAACAGGTAAAACAGGCGGTATAATGAAGGAATATTGCGATATAGTCATTTGCGTAGAAGGAAATGATACGGCTGAAATACAGGAATTGCATTTGCCTGTTTATCATGCTCTTTGCAAAATGCTTGAAATCAACTTTTTTGACAATCAATGATCGAAAGGCTGCCATAAAATATAAATTATTATCTAATAATACTGTTGAAAACGAATTCAATGTATATTGATTTAGTTGATGGACGACTATATAAACTTCTCTTTAAAAATGGCTAATTTTATCGGAGATTCTTTATGAAAAACACATATAATTTAAACACATCTAAAGGCGTAAAGTGGGAACTATATTTTGGACTGCAAGATCAACATGCACCTGATACACCTCACGAGCTTTTGACCAGTTCATTTAAAAAAATAGAAGCTACTGTACCCGGAAATGTGGAAGTTGACTTGGAATTAGCCGGACTCATCAAAGATCCCAAAATTGGCAATAATGTCTATGAGTTACGCGAATTTGAATTATACCGTTGGTGTTATCGCTGTAAATTCGAAAAGCCAAAAGTTCACAATGGTCACAAGGTAGAATTACGTTTCGACGGTATAGATTGTATAACTGATATATGGCTTAACGATAAAAGAATTGGTAAGACAGAAAATATGTTCGTAGAATACCGTTTCGATGTAACAGATTTTTTGAAAAATGAAAATGAGCTCTTTATTTCTATCCATTCTGCAGTTTTAGAAGGACGAAAATATCAAAGGGAATTTTGGGGTGTGCGTTATGATGCACTCGGTGGAGAGTCCGTCAATATTAGAAAAGCAGCTCATGCTTACGGTTGGGATATTTTGCCAAGGTTAGTCAGTGCGGGCATTTGGAAAGATGTAAAACTGGAAATTATGCCACCTACTGATTTCAAGGCCGTTTACTGGGTAACAAAAGCTGTTAACATTGAGCAAAGGACGGCCTCACTTTATGTGGACTGGGAATTTGCTACTGATCGATTGGATGTGGACGATTTGACATTAAAAATTCAAATTTTAAACAAAAAGCAGACCGTATTTGACCAATCCTTTAAAATATACTCTACCGTATTTCGAAATCGAATTAACGATTTACAAAACATTAATTTCTGGTGGCCTAGAGGATACGGAGAAGCCAATCTATATGATGCTGTTCTACAAATACTTGACGCCAATGGGAAAATTCTTGCTGAAAACCAGCAAATAATTGGCATCAGAATAGCAAAGCTTATTAACACCGATGCAAATACTCGTGATCAACCTGGCGAATTTGTTTTTGAAATCAATCACGAAAAAATATTTGTAAAAGGGACTAATTGGGTCGCCTTGGATGCCTTGCATAGTAGGGACAAAGAGCATATAAAACCATGTGTGGATATGCTCATAGATCTGAATTGCAATATGATCAGAATGTGGGGTGGAAATGTCTATGAGCAGGATGAGTTTTATGACTTGTGTGATATGCACGGGATTATGGTATGGCATGATTTCATGATGGGATGCACCATATATCCGCAGGATGATGAATTTTTTAAAAAAATAGAGGAAGAAGCATCAAAAGCCATCAGCCGAATCCGTCATCATCCCAGTCTCGTATTATGGGCAGGCAATAATGAAAATGATGTTTCGCTGGAATGGGAGAATGATCAACCACATATTGATCCTAATAAAGATATTATCAGCCGTCAGCTATTATCTGAAATGGTTCGCCGACTAGATCCGAAGACCACTTATTTACCAAGTTCACCTTATATCAGTTCGGAAGCTTTTCGATTAGCTGGTAATAGAATCGACCAAGACTATGCTCCCGAACAGCATCTTTGGGGGCCGAGGGGTTATTATAAAGCCCCATATTACACCCAAAATATCGCTAAATTTGTCAGTGAAATCGGATATCACGGCTGCCCAAATCGGGAGAGTTTGGAAAAGATGTTTGATAAAGATTTTGTCTATCCTTGGACGAATAAAAAAGACTTCAAGTGGAATGATCAATGGCAAACCAAAGCTGTTCGTTCTCACCCTTATGCCACTGAAACCATCAAACGTAATGATTTAATGACCAACCAAATTAAATGCGTTTTCACGGAAGTACCTACTGATCTCGACCAATTTGTTATGGCTTCCCAAATTATTCAGGCGGAAGCCAAAAAATATTTTATTGAATTCTGGCGCATGAACAAAGGTGAACGCAACGGCATTCTTTGGTGGAATTTACGGGATGGATGGCCTGTGATTTCAGATGCGATTGTAGATTACTATTACAGCAAAAAACTGGCCTACCACTATATCAAAAGAGTACAAACCGACATATGCGTGATGATTGGTGATGCTACAAAACATGGACATCCTGTGGTAATTGTCAATGATACTTTAAAAGAAGTTACAGGTCATTTTTCCATTAAGGATGCGGACACCCAAAAAGTATTATTTAAGCAAAATTTTGAGGTTAGTAAAAGTGGAAAAACAGAAGAAGGATTTATACCAAAAACCATTAAACCAAAATTATGGTTGATTGAATGGTCTATCGGCAATACAAACTATTTTAATCA
>ENA-UOXV01004714-UOXV01004714.1-marine-metagenome-genome-assembly--contig:-NODE-4714-length-15444-cov-5.324128_pt1 | contig 15444 bp, 15 predicted proteins | sample MGYA00238165_ERZ766961 | MGnify/ENA primary metagenome ERZ766961 (study PRJEB28924, sample SAMN03173240) | marine metagenome | biome: Marine; feature: Water; material: Subsurface seawater | place: North... | reverse complement strand
AACAGGAGCCTCTGCTGCTTATCATTATGGGTTTTTGGTAAGAACGGAAAAACCGATCGATTTTAATGACGGTTATGCCAGGTTTGTGCATTGCGATTATAATATTGAGCGCATCCAAAGTATGTCGCACGATGTTCTGCGACAGAATGAGGTGGAACCCCAGAACAATGAAATGTACGCTTGGTATAATACATGGCAACCGTTTGATAACCCTGCAGTCAATAACCCATTAGCTTTTATTGATGCAACCACCCTCCCAAGGGAAGATGTAATAGATTATTATTACACAGGCCGTAATAGGGATAGCCTAGTTGCTGCGCCAGTTTATAATCCCGACCACCGTTGGTGCTATTTTCCTGAAATGACGACAGATGAAGTGGTTGTGTTAAAACAAATGGATCAGCATCCAAACACAGTTATGTATTGTCCACACACGTCATTTGATAACTCAAGCGCAATAGAAAATACCCCGCCACGCCGAAGTATAGAAACCCGTATATTAGCGGTGTTTCAATAATTACTGCGCGCAAGCTTAACACTAGTGATTTTGGACTATGTTCTCATTATTGTCGTACTGGTTAAAATAAAAGCATAAATATTGTTAATGTAAACATAGTTACGAATTGGTAATTTCATGGTAGATCAGCAGAGTAAAGGGGTTGTGTTAGTTGTTGGAGCTGGCGATGCTACAGGTGGTTCTATTGCGAAAAGGTTTGCTTTGCAGGGTTATGAAGCCGTTATAACTCGTCGAAATGAAGATAAGTTAAGAGAAATTACAGACGAGATAAGAGCGGCTGGTGGTGTTGTTCATCCATTTGGGGTTGATGCTCGAAGGGAGGAAGAAATGGTTCCTTTTATTAAAAGAATAGAAGATCAAATTGGAGCCATAGAGATAGCAGTTTATAATGTTGGCGGTAATGTTCGTTTCGGCATCGCTGAAACTACATCTCGCGTATTCTTTAAAGTTTGGGAAATGTGTTGCTTCGGTGGGTTTTTAATGGGAAGAGAAGTGTCTAACCATATGCGAACTCGCGGAAGAGGAACTATTATATTCACAGGCGCTACGGCTAGTGTTCGCGGTGGGGAAGGGTACTCTGCATTTGCGACCGGAAAACATGGACTGCGCGCTCTTGCTCAGTCTATGGCAAGAGAGTTAGCTCCTAAAGGGATACATATCGGACATGTAATCATAGACGGTGCAATTGACACCGAGTGGATTAGAGAGATGTTTCCTGATCGGTATGCACAGAAGGATCAGGATGGGATATTGAACCCTGACTCAATAGCAGATGCTTATTGGTCTTTGCACCAGCAACCAAGAGATGCCTGGACATTTGAAATGGATCTGCGCCCCTGGATTGAGAAATGGTAATTCTCAATAGCTTTTGTATGAAGGTATAGTATGGCCGCTAAGGCTTTAATGTTTCAAGGCACTGGATCTGACGTGGGAAAGTCTTTGCTGGTCGCCGGTTTATGTAGACTCGCTTCCAGAAAAGGTATGCGCGTGCAACCGTTTAAACCCCAGAATATGTCAAATAATGCTGCTGTGACAATTGACGAAGGAGAGATTGGCCGGGCGCAAGCATTGCAAGCACTAGCCTGTGGTGTGCAACCTACTGTTCATATGAATCCCGTATTATTGAAACCAGAAACTGAGAATGGATCTCAACTCATTGTGCAAGGGCGGCTTTTTGGCAAAGCGACAGGCCAACAATATCAAACTATGAAATCGAATTTACTGCCATTTGTTATGGATAGCTTTAAGCAAGTTAGTAAGGAGGCCGATCTTGTCCTAGTAGAGGGTGCCGGTAGCCCCGCTGAAATAAATCTTCGCGCAAATGATATAGCTAATATGGGTTTCGCAACGGCTGCCGGCGTCCCCGTAATTTTGATTGGGGATATTGATCGGGGAGGAATAATCGCAAGTATTATAGGAACCAAAGCAGTTCTTTCGAAAATCGATGCAGCACAAATCAAAGGTTTCATCATTAATAAATTTAGAGGAGATATTTCATTGTTTTCAGATGGGATGTCTAAAATTGAGCAGTATACTAAATGGTTGGGACTTGGGGTCATTCCATGGTTTGATCAAGCCATAAAACTACCTGCAGAAGATGCAATGGGACTTAAAAATTTTAAAAAATCGCAAAATAAAGGCCTCATGATTGCCGTCCCACAACTATCGAGGATTGCTAATTTTGATGATCTTGATCCTATTAAAATGGAACCAGGCGTACATTTAGTATTGGTTCAGCCAGGCGAGGTAATACCAGTAGATGCAGACTTAGTTTTAATACCTGGTACTAAATCAACAATAGGAGATTTGATTTTTTTAAGAAAACAGGGTTGGGATATTGATATAGTGTCACACGTCCGAAGGGGAGGAAGTGTTTTGGGGCTTTGTGGTGGATATCAAATGCTTGGAAAAAAAATAAGTGATCCATTGAGAATAGAGGGTTTAGAAATGGAGATAAAAGGTTTGGGGTTATTAGATGTTGAAACTGTATTAACGCCAAAAAAAATGCTCCAACGAGTAATTGGAGTTGATACTGTATATAATGAAAACATTTCCGGCTATGAAATCCATATTGGGACAACAGACGGTCCAGATTGTGAACGCCCTGTTATAAATGTCGGAACCAACAATAAAATTAGACAGGATGGTGCATCAACTCGTGATGGACGCATCACAGGATCATATGTTCATGGGGTTTTTGCATCAGATGGTTTTCGTAAAGCTTTTCTGGATGCACTAGGTATGCAGCAAACAAGCTCTATCAATTTCAATTTGGAAATTGAGGACACATTAGATAAATTAGCCGATCATTTAGAACAATTCATCGATGTAAAAACACTCTTCGAGCTTGCACGATGATAGCGCGTGAGTATTGTGTAAACTCTTTTTTAAACTTTTGATCCCTGGAGCATAACATGGGTCGTTTTTTTTCATTAATTGGAGCCTTGTTTTTAATCATGACTACTTCAACCGCAGAGGCCACAGACCTCGAAAATCAATTATATATAGACCTTAAAGATGGCCGTGTTGTTATTGATTTATTGCCAAATGTCGCACCCCAGCACGTTGATAGAATTAAGGAGTTAACGAGAGAAGGTTTCTATGATGGGATAGTCTTTCATCGTGTGATAGAGGGCTTCATGGCTCAAACTGGAGATCCAACAGGAACTGGTACTGGTGGTTCGGGTGAGAAACTACGTTCTGAGTTTTCTGATGAACCGTTTGTTCGCGGAACAGTTGGAATGGCTAGGTCTCAAAACCCGCATAGTGGGGATAGTCAGTTTTTCATATGCTTTGGTGATGCTCAGTTTTTAAATAATCAATATACTGTTTGGGGCAAGGTAAGTTCAGGCATGGAATTTGTTGATGCTATCGAACGAGGGGAGCCACCAGCAGATCCGGATAAAATGATTAAAGTGCAGGTTGCTTCTGACGTTGAATAGATATTTTTGAAAAACAATGACTAACCTTATAATTGGTGGAGCGGGCTTTGTTGGTTTAAACCTTGTGGAAGCGGGTTTGCGCAGGGCTGACAAAGTGATCGCTTTTGACAGAAGTCCACTTCCAGAGACCGCCGCTCAGTCTTTTGCTCTTTTGCCTGGTGAACTTTGTATTGTTCAGGGTGACGTTACTAATCAAGATGATATCTTGAGGGTAATAAAAGATAATAAGGTGGCACATGTATTTCACGGCGCAGCGGTGACAGCTGGTCAAAAGCGAGAAGAAGAAGAACCAGAGCTAGTTTTATCGGTAAATACAATTGGCTTAATCAACACTTTAAAAGCATCAAAAGTTGCTGGGACGGTTAAACGTATCATAAATGTAAGCTCAGGTTCCGCTTATGGTGATGGTGGGTTTGGGGATACTGGCTGGACCGGTCGCTTGGATGAATATAAGACTGTGGATGATCCGATAACTCTTTACGCTATTTCGAAATACGCTAGTGAGCGAATAGCAAGACGGTTAGGGAAGGTCATGGCACTTGATGTTTGTAATGTTCGCCTGAGTGCCATTTTTGGTCCTTGGGAATATGATACAGGGTTGCGGGATACTCTCAGTGCTCCAATGCAAGCAAGTTTACTTGCCCTTTCCGGATCTGCGGCCATTCTATCTAGAAAGGAAAGTCGGGACTGGACTTACAGCCGTGATGTTGCTGAAGCATTATTCGCTCTTATGGATAATAAATCCCTTAGTTATGATTTATATAATATAACTTCAGGCAGTCCTTGGAGCGTCCAAGACTGGTGTGATTGCCTAGCCAAAACGTTTCCGAATTTCAGTTACAGGTTTGCCGGTGATAATGATGAACCAAATGTAGACTTGTTTGGAGAACGAGATAGGCTAACTATGTCTTCAGAAAAACTTATTCAAGATACTGGATACGTATTATCAGATAACGTAGAGAAAATGTATGAAGATTTTGAAAAATGGATCCAAGAATCACGCAATTTTTGGGAATAAATATTGATTAAGTTTTCTATGTGATAAAGGAGTAGCCTATGCGATTTTCCAGCTTTTGTGCTCACGGAAAAGAAACCTGGGGTTTAATAAAAAATGAAGGGGTTGTGGTTGTTGATAAGGCATTAGCTTCAGGTTTTCCAACTTTAAAGTCGGCCATTGAAGCTGGAAAGTTAGACGAGATAGGTGCCGCTTTAATGCAAAAAAAGATAGACCTACCTTTGGAACAAGCTAACTATCTTCCTGTGATAACAAATCCTGATAAAATACTTTGTGTTGGGCTCAATTACCACGATCATCGGTTGGAAGGTGGGCATAGTGAGGTAAGCCACCCAACGATATTTGTAAGGTTTGCAAATGCACAGGTCGGTCACAACAAAGCAATGATCTCGCCAGCAGAGTCGACTACTTTAGATTTTGAAGCAGAGCTAGCTGTTATCATAGGCAAGGCAGGGCGTAGAATCCAAGAGGCAGATGCACTCGCGCATATAGCTGGGTATTCGTGTTATAATGATGGAAGTATTCGCGAGTACCAGCGACATACTACACAGTTCACCGCGGGAAAAAATTTCATGGACACCGGTGGTTTTGGACCCTGGATGGTCACCCCGGACGAGATAGAAGACTTGGGTAGCCTTACTGTCGAGTCGCGGCTAAATGGCGAGGTGATGCAACATGCTAAAGTTGCTGATATGATTTTCCCAATACCTCAGTTAATTAGTTATATTTCCACATTTACCGAGCTTGTCCCAGGAGACGTTATTGCAACGGGGACCCCAGGTGGCGTGGGGTCTCGAAGAAATCCTCAAGTTTGGATGCAACCCGGTGATATCTGTGAGATTGAAATATCTAGCATTGGTACTTTGATTAATCCAATAAGCAGTGAATGAGAGATATTATGACTGTCAAGATTCCATTCAATAAAGACTTCGAAGTTCCTTATGGCGTTTTGGAAACTATCGAGCCTGGCATCAGAAGAATTACGGCCCATAACCCTGGTCCATTTACATTTCGTGGCACTGGTACTTATATTCTTGGTTATGGAGATGTCGCAGTAATAGATCCTGGACCAGATCAGCCAGAGCATGTTGGCGCAATCATTGATGCACTTGGCACTGAACGAGTATCACATATATTAGTGACTCACACCCATAATGACCACTCTCCAGCTGCTAAGGCCCTTAAGGCGAAAACTGGTGCTCCAACTTATGGATTTGGCCCGCATGGCAGCGGCAAGGTAAAAAAAGCAACTGGAGTAGAAGCTGGGGGAGATATGGATTTTATCCCAGATGAAGTTGTTAAAGATGGTTCGTTAATAGAAGGAAGCGATTGGTTGGTGTCCTGTCTACACACACCAGGGCATACCTCCAATCATTTATGTTTTTGCTGGGATTCTAAAAAAGTACTATTTCCTGGTGACCAGGTTATGGGCTGGTCAACAAGCATAGTATCTCCACCAGATGGAGATATGGGCGATTATATGCGTAGTCTGGAAAAAATGTTGACGCGCGACGATGAGATTTACTACCCTGCACATGGGCCATTAATAAAAAATCCCAAGGAAATGGTTAAGGCATTTATCAATCATAGGCGTGAGCGAGAAGAAAAAATTTTATCGTGCTTAGGGTCGGGCATAGAAACGATAAATGATATGGTTCCCAAAGTTTACTCAGACGTTTCTCAAGACCTATATGGAGCTGCGGCACGATCGCTATTTGCGACCGTAATATATTTAGTGGAAACAGGCAGAATTATTCCGCGGGAAGATGTGACGATAAATGGTAGTTATGAATTGTCGACGTGAGCCATTTAAAATAATATTATTTATGTATAACGTTGATATTTACGATCTTTTCTGTATCCAAAAAAAGGATAAGTTTCCGGTTCGGAAAAATTATTTTTCTCTCGATTTATTATTTCCCCTATCATGAACTCCGTAACATCTACCATTGGTAAGTCTAGAGCATCGTTTAAACTTAAGAATGAGAGATCTGATAACTCACCACTTCCTCCTAGTTTTCCTATCATATCGTTTTCCCAAGTATAAAAAAATCGAGCATTGAATCTTACGGCTTTTGTTGCAGGAGTGATTGCATGGCCTACATAGCGCATTTTTTCGAGGTTAGGGGCTAGGTTTAAAGAGCGAATTTCGTCCCAAGTACTATTACCTGTTTCACCTAAGTCACCAGGTGCCCCAAGTAATAATCCTGTCTCTTCATATGCTTCTCGTATGGCTGCCATCGCAAAAGCCTGTGACTTTAGCGGGTCGCTCGATATTCTTTTTATAATATTGGGGTCGAGTTCACTTACGGATCTTGGTAAGGAGTCCTCAGAATCAACCTTTCCTCCAGCAAAAACATAGGCGTTACCAAATACAGCGTTTTTTCCGCGTTTCCCCATCAACACCTGAACCTCATTTCTACGTCTTTTGAGTATAATGAGGCTAGACGAGTCTTTTGGTTTTGCAGGATTATTCTTTATTGGATCTTTATTGGATAAAGTTTTGTTCTGGTTGGCCACATTAACTCCCAATATTATTCCTGCAGCAAGTCTTCCAACTATCTGCGTAAATGAATAAATTTACCAATGAAAAAAGAGATCTACTCTCTATAGAAGAGTAACTTATATATCGATATCCGAGGACATGATTTCGATAATATTATCACTGAGTGTGTTCTGTTAGTAATGCGTAGATGTCATCACGGGAATTAGAACTCCTTAATTTTTCGCACATTTGGTGATCACTCATAACGCGCGATATTTTGGAGAGTGCTGTTAAGTGATCTGCCCCTGCAACGTCTGGTGCCAAAAGTAAAAAAATTAAATCAACTGGCTGCTCATCAACTGATTCGAATTCTATTGCTTGATAGGCTCGCCCAAAAACACCATATAGCTTTTTGAGATTAGCAACTTTGCCATGAGGAATAGCGACGCCTGCACCTACACCTGTAGTTCCTAACCGCTCTCTTTCCATTAGCGTGTTAAGCACTACGTGCTGTTCCAATCCTGCTATATCAGCTGCTTTTCGACCAAGGATCTGCAATGCCTGGCGTTTGCTGGAGGCTTTGAAATCTGGTATTACTGCGTCTGCCGATATAAAATCTATTATATTCATTACGGCTTCCATAAAAGATAAACAGGACCCTAGAGATATTTAGGTGGTATTTTACTTCAAGAGAACCACCTCTCCTTTTTTACGCGCGGACAGTATGCCCGCTTCCCTTCCAAGTCAACCTTTCGTTCGTCTTCAACAGCTACATCATTATTAGAATTGTTTTTTTTGGTTTTCTTAATATTAAAAGGCCTTTTGGCGACGGCGTTGCACAGATGAAGGTATTTTTAAAGCATCTCTATACTTTGCAACGGTCCTCCTTGCTATATCCATACCGAGGTTCTGTAATATTTCTACGATTTTATCATCAGATAAAATTTTCCCAGCTACCTCTTCGTCTATTAATGACTTTATTTTGAATTTTACTGCTTCTGCTGAATAGGCTTCACCTCCACCGGCCGATGCTATCGATGATGTGAAGAAGTATTTTAACTCTAACATGCCTCTAGGAGTCGAAATATATTTATTATTTGTCACTCGACTGATAGTACTTTCATGCATACTAATCGCTTCGGCAACATCGCGTAGAACTAGTGGTTTAAGATGTTGAACGCCAAATCTAAAAAAGGCATCTTGTTGAAGAACTATTTCTGATGCTACTTTGATAATAGTGGTTGCGCGCTGGTGTAATGATTTAACTAACCAATTTGCGGATTGCGCACAATCATTCAGAAAGTCTTTATCTGATTTAGGTAGATGTTTCTTTGACACATTCGCATAATAAGTATTGTTGATCAAAACTCTAGGTAGGTTATCAGGGTTTAGTTCTACTAACCAAGATCCATCGGGTCTTGCTTTTAATAAGACATCTGGCGCTATAGCTTGTTCAATATTTAACTCAAAGATGAGGCCTGGCTTGGGGTCCAGAGCTCGGATTTCTAAAACCATTTCGGCTATATCTTCATCATCAACATTACAAAGCTTTTTTAAGTCATTAATCTTATGTTGAGCAAGAAGTTCCAAATTTTCTAGCAACGCGTCCATGGCAGGATCAAGGCGATTTTTATCTCTCAATTGAAATCTTAAACATTCGGATAGATTGCGAGCAAACACACCAGCAGGTTCGAAATGTTGTAATTTCTCAAGAGTATCATCTATTTGAGTTTGCGAGCAATTAAGTATATCTGCAATATCTGAAGAGTCTCCCAAAAAATAACCAGTTTCGTCCACCATCTCGATCAAATGCGCACCGATTAAACGTTCTTGTGGGTCAGATAAATCAAGCCCTAACTGATCGTATAGATGTTGTCTCAGTGTTTTCGATGCACTTGCTGTTTCATCTATATTAAACTCTGTGGCATCAAAGTTTGAATTGCCACCACTATTAGTCAAGGACGCACCCATACTAGGAGTTGAAAAACTATCTGAATTGTCGGTGCGGTCTGCGCTAGCACTACTCCAGTTGTTCTCGTAATCAATATCGTTCGGATCATCATTTTGCTCTGGTAACTTTTCAGAAGCAGTCTGACTGAGGGTATCTATTGTTACTTCTTCATCAAAAACATCGCTACCACTTGATTGAACGGTTTCTAAAGCTTGGGCTGACTCATAAGCCGATATATTATCTTCAGCGGCCTCTTGGGTCACTGAGCCTTCTCCTTCATCTCTTTCTAGTAGAGGGTTTTTTTCAAGTTCTTCATCGATAAATTCGGATAATTCATTATTTGAGAATTGTAGAAGCTTGATAGCTTGCTGCAATTGAGGCGTCATTACTAGAGACTGTGATTGTCTGAGATCTAGCCGCTGTGAGAGAGCCATTCCGCCCTCCCTTTATAATTGGAAACGGTCGCCGAGATAAACTCGTCGTACGTCCTTATGTGCTACTATTTCAGAGGGAGCGCCTTCCATGAGGACAGCGCCATCGTGCAGGATATACGCTCTATCTACAATATCTAGAGTCTCGCGAACATTATGATCGGTTATTAAAACTCCAATCCCTCTATCTTTAAGGTGAGCGATTAGATCTCTAATTTCATTAAGTGCTATTGGATCAATACCAGCTAAAGGTTCGTCGAGTAACATAAAGTGTGGTTGCGACGCGAGTGATCGAGCAATTTCAACTCGGCGTCTTTCTCCTCCGGACAAGGCGAGTGCTGGCGTTCGGCGCAAGTGAGTAATCGAAAATTCAGCCAAGAGGTCTTCTAATAAAGCATTACATCGATCACTATTTGATTCTGTCACCTCAAGAATAGATAAGATATTTTGTTCGACGGTGAGCCCCCTGAACACTGAAGCTTCTTGAGGAAGATATCCTATACCCAACCGTGCCCTTTTATACATCGGCACCTCAGAGATATCGGTGCCATCTAAAAAAATTGAACCGTAATTTGGTGCTATGAGCCCTGTCATTATATAAAAGCAGGTTGTTTTTCCTGCACCATTTGGTCCAAGAAGACCCACTGCTTCTCCTCTATTTACGCACAAACTCACATCTCTCAAAACTGGACGCGCTTTGAAACGTTTTCCTATGTTTTTAACTATTAAGCCATTATTTTGGCTAATCAGTCGCGGTATTCTATCCTGTTCGGGGAGTTGATGGTTTTGCGAGGTAATATCTAATTTTTTTTCGGTCATAAAATTTCTTTTATTCAGTTTGCTTCGGATTACGAGAAAAAAGCCCTTGCACTTTTGTATTACCATCCAGTTGAGCGTTCGACAATAATCTACTTTTACCAGTTTTTAAATTTACTTCAGCAATAGAACCATTGAGTTGTGATGTTCCCTTCGTAATTTTAACATTCCCCAATAATCTAACAAGTTCTTTCTCTACATAATAAATGGCTTCGTCACCCATAGCTACTTCATTAGGGGTAGAGATTTTTACGTTACCAATCGCGTCCATCCGTTGAGCACTTAGTAAGTCATCTTTAGTTTTTGCAAAGCGGATTGCTATAGTATTTGCTCTGACTGTCTTTTTTCCTCGAACCGCTATAGCATTTCCTCTTGCGACAGCTAATTTTTTTTTGTCCCAATACTCGAGACTTTTAGTGGCCTTTATTGTTTCAAGTGCAGTTTTCAGTTGAAGGTTTTTCCCTTTCAAGACAGCAACACGGGTGTCTAAATTATAAACCCCATAATCTCCGTAAGCTATTCGCCCCGAGTTTTCGATAATAACTTTCCGAATAGCTTCTAAGCGATAGATTTCTGCGTCATTATTATCAGTTTTCCTATAATGAGCCTTTATTACATCTGATTTAATATGGAAGCTACCCTTTCTAGCTGATGCGTTGCCGCGGGCAATATAAAGTTGTTCTTTAGAAAGCCACTCTATTCCTTCCTTGGCATCAATTTGAATTGGATTATTCTTTGTATCAAATTGTGATTGTGCAAAGACGGTTTTAGGATGTGTTTGAGGCATTATGACTGCTACAAGAAATAAGCAAATAAATATAACTTTTTCCTTTTTTATGTTAGTCAAAAGTTGTCCCCTCGTGAGCTCCGCAAAATAGCCTGGCTGTTACCAGTGAAAATTACTCGAGTTCCATGGTGGCTGACTTTAAAGCCTTCCGATTGAATTTTGCCAGCTAACCCGTGTGCGCTCACCGGATCATTGCTGAAACCTGTTCCGTTTTTTAAATCTAGTGTTAAGGACTTAGTCGTAAATTCGTATCCTTTATCATAAAAAACAGTAACTCCTCCTAATAGATCTATAGTTTCAGAGATTCTGTGGTAGATTCCCTTTTGTGAATTGATTGCTAACCATCCGGAGGAATTGAGAAAGATATCTGCTTTAGGCATACTAAGCAGGATACGGTCGTCAGATTTATGTTTCTGTGCTGCGTTAATAGCTGATATCTGGTAGGGACGGTCTGCTTTGTCTTGTCCTACATATCTGGGGTTTTCAATAAATAACCCCTCAAAACCGACCCTTTTTACAGAGGTTTCGCCAATCTGGAATTTTCGCTGATCGAGCATCAGTTGAGGCCAAGCAAATGTTATTCCCACTATTGCCAGTGCTATTGCGGGCAGTAGTAGCTTCATCAGACCTGGTATCCTACTCGCCTGCATCGAAGGACGCCTATTTTGGCTTCGGTTTAGTAATCTCATCCTCCTTTTAGGAGATTTAAAAAACGTAGGATCTAATTCGCTTTGCTCGGGAGGTTCATTCAAGTGAGTTTTCAATCAATTAAGTTAGAATGCAACTGCAGTGACTGTTAGTATATCAGTTTTGATCTTTAATGACTAAAAATATCCTCACTCTCAAAACCTATCAAGTCTAACTCAGCTCTTGTCTGAAGAAACCGAAAGCAATCATCAGCCATTTTATATCGGCCTTCCCTTATCAAACGTGAATCGAGGATGTCTTTTATTTTATGCAAATAAAGGACATCGGATGCAGCATAAAGTTTCTGCTCCTCAGTGAGATCGTCAGCTCCCCAATCCGATGACTGTTGTTGTTTTGATAAATCGATATTCAGCAATTCGCGACAAAGATCCTTCAAGCCGTGCCTGTCGGTATAGGTTCGCACAAGTTTTGAAGCAATCTTTGTGCAATAAATGGATTTTGTTTGAGTTTGAAGGTATTTTTTTATTATAGCGACGTCGAATCGAGCATAATGGAATATTTTAGTTACAGTCGGGTCTCCTAATAATTGAACTAGATTGGGAGCTTCGTACTCTTCCTGCTCAAACTGAATTAAATGCGCGTTGCCATCCCCCGAAGATAACTGAACTAAACATAACCGGTCCCGTTGTGGTCTGAGGCCCATTGTTTCGCTGTCGATGGCAACTACCTTGCCCAGATCAATATCTGATGGTAAGTCGCCTTTATAGAAATTTATAGCCATAGTATCATTTTCATTTTGGTTGTATCTCTAGTTTTCTTCGGTCAAAAGGTCTAAATGCAAAAGGTCTTCCCGATATCATTTACTAGCACCTATTTTACAATGAAAGAAGGTCAATAGCGTTAATAAAATTGAATTGATCGTACCATTTACGCCTCAATTATTTTATTTCTACGAAGTGCAGATATTTCTTCATCATCAAACCCAATTTCCTTAAGGATTTCTGAGTTATGTTCGCCTAGTGAAGGTGGAAGCCGATCAATTGTTGCAGGGGTCTTAGAAAATTTAACGGGTGGCGCGGTTAATTTTATTTTTCCTTCAGATGGGTGGTCCCAAGTTTGAAAATAACCTACCTTTTCTAGGTGAGGGTCGTTCGCCAAGTCATCTAATGCCGTTGCCTCACCATGAGGAATATCGCCGGTATTTAGTGCGTCTAATAAGTCTTCTGTTTTCCAGGTTTTAACTAATTCCGAAACTAATTCATAAAGTTCGCCAATTTTCTCACTTCGAAGTTTCGGATCAGTAACCCGCAGGTCGTTGATCATTTCATTTCGTTTCATTATAGAAAAGAAGGTTTGCCAGTGCTTTGTTGTGTATGGTAACGCGCAGACAAAGCCATCTAACGTTGCATATGGTTTGCGGTGTTCTGCCATAGACCTTTCATAACCGGTCGACCCCAAAGCTGGATTAAAGGTCATGCCCGCTTGGTGTTCCACTAAATTAAATCCTACCATTGACTCAAACATTGGGACTTCAACTAGCTGTCCAGTTTCACTATTTGTTCTGCTGTAAAGAGCGGCGAGAGTTGCATGCGCAGCAACCTGTGAGCATATTTTATCACAAATAGAGGCATTAACAAATGTTGGGTCACCATTTCTCCCTCCCTGCATAGACGCCATCCCAGAAACGCCCTGGATTATATCATCATAAGCAGGTCTTTTTGCGTAGGGGCCAGATTGACCAAAACCAACCAAAGCTACATAGATCAGTTTACCGTTCACTTTCTGACAAGCTTTGAATCCTAAACCTAATCTATCCATAGCAGCCGGTCTAATCGATGTTATTAGTACATCTGCAGTTTCTGCTAATTTGAAAAAAATCTTTTTAGCCTCTGGTTTTTTGAGATCGAGAACTAAACTTCGTTTATTTCTATTGGCATTAAGGAAAAAGTGTCCCATCCCATTGTTACGGAAAGGAGCTATTCCCCTTGTTATGTCGCCATCAGGGGACTCAATTTTGATTATTTCTGCACCATAATCCCCTAAAATTTGGCACGCATATGGCCCAAACCCTACAGAGGTTAAGTCCAGTATCTTAATGCCTTTTAAAGCGCCATCCATTCTCGTGTACCTCAAAAAAAAAATTAAGTTAAAAGGAATACGGGTTAGTATTTTTTAAGTCCTGCTTCCTAGGATACTACCCAGTATTAAAGGTAACAATAAAACTTTCACAATGAGGCTTTAACTCATCTAATAACCATAATAACTTTATATAACTACTAGTTTACCATAATATATAAACCGTATTAATAAATCTTGTAAGAGAGCATCAATGGTTGACGTCAGAGTACAGCGCGTTCCGGGGTTAGCAGATTGGTGGCCAAACCCGCAGATTGCTGCTGATTATTTCCCTGATTGGATGAAGGAGTTGAAGAAGAAAAAGAAAACTACAGCAAAGTTAAATATGTCAGATTGTTTGCCTGCAATCGAAAGTATGTTGCAGGGTATAGTGATAGGATTCCCTTGTGATATGACGTTTGAATATATCGAAACTAGCAGTTGGTATGGAAAGATCATAAAGTGCGATCACGTGGGATATCCAATTATTGGTGGTCACGAATCTAGTCAATACGCACATTCCGAATTTAAAAATTATCATATTATAAAAATCGGATTGCCCTGGATCTTCGTTGTGCCTCATGGCTACTCGTGTTTATTTACTCAGCCATTTAATAGAAACGGCGGGCAGGATTCTTTTTGCATTTCTGGTGCGGTTCAATCCGACACATACTACAATATGGTAAATATTCCTTTCGCTATTAATTTAAAGAAAGAAAAAGACACAATCTCACTAAGAAAAGGGGATCCGTTTGTTCAAGTTGTTCCGTTCCTTAGAGAAAAAGTAAAAATTATTCAGGAGAAAGCGGATCTAAATGAACTGGGGACTGTGATAGAAAATATAGAGAAAAATACTAATTTCTATAAGGACCAAATAAAAATAAAATACTAAAGTTTTGAATAAAATGTATAAAATTTTGTGTTATGTGAGTTAATACACATTAGATTGATGTATTGTGGTGATATCTACGTGTTATTAACAACTATTTAATATTGCTTATAACATAGAAAAATTACAACTTGGGGACGAAGATGGTATCCAAAGTATATAACGAATTGCTAATTCAGTACTCTGGTAATGCTGGCTTTGTGCATTATGCTAATGAAACTGAGGGGGCAACTCTTCAGACTGGCTTAACTCAAAAGGCGGCGTTTGAGGGTTTTGAGAGTGGTGACTTACAATTTGTAAGGTTTCTAAATACAGCCACCAACGATCATGTGTTTACTTCAGATACTGTGGAAATAAATGGCTTACGGTCTAACTCTGATTTTGTTGAAGAAGGTAATGTTTTTAGATTGTTTGAGAGTGAAGTAGAGGGATCACAAGCGCTACATCGTTTTTTTAATACGGAAACTGGCTTTCATCATTATTCTTCAGATGCTGCGGAAATAGCGAGTTTAGAAACTTCAAATTTATATTCTTCTGAGGGCATAGTGGGGTATGGGGGGGTAGTCGATACGCGTGAGGCAGCTCAGATAGCTGGTAATACAACAACTATTGGGCTTGCACGCAGTTTTGAAAATGTTTCATTGGTAAGTGATGGAGCATTTAATTTTTCTTTAGAAAAGTCTAATTTCTCGGCTTCAGGTTCTTTCACTGGCTCACTCAATGCCATGACTCTAACAGGTGAAGAACTTCCTGAGTATCTCAATTTTAATGAGTCTAGTGGACAAATATTTGGTTACACACTTAAGGAAGGTATTGGAGACACTAACATTTTAGTTCTTGCGGATGAC
>ENA-UOXV01004707-UOXV01004707.1-marine-metagenome-genome-assembly--contig:-NODE-4707-length-15462-cov-8.324658_pt1 | contig 15462 bp, 13 predicted proteins | sample MGYA00238165_ERZ766961 | MGnify/ENA primary metagenome ERZ766961 (study PRJEB28924, sample SAMN03173240) | marine metagenome | biome: Marine; feature: Water; material: Subsurface seawater | place: North... | reverse complement strand
AAATTGTATTATTTGTTAAATAAACTCTCACCATTAGCATCTAATTATCATATTTTATCAAATATTATTGAAATATTATTGAATTATTATTGAATTTGTAAGGAAAAAATAAAGTAAATGTATAATATATGACATCAATAATAGACGGTATTTTTAATAAATTGGTAAAATATGATAAACCGTGGTGTAATTTATTGGGAATAAAAAATCCATACATTGATAACTATGATTATCAACTAAATAATAAAATTCCAATGTTTGATGGTGTTGCATATAAAAAATATCCTGAATTGCACAGGATATATGATAAATTATGGATTGCCAAATCACAAAATATAAAATGTGGGTTATTGAGTGAATTAAAAAACAAAAATGATGATGAATTACCAAAATTCCCTTTTTTTATAAAACCAAAGGACGGACATAAAAGCGCTGGCAGTAAAGGGTGTCACAAGATTAATAATAAAATGGAATTAATGTATTATATAGATTATCCGAATGCAATGTGGAGTGAATATATTACAGAAAAGGAAGGAATGACCGATTTTGTATTATACGAGGGTAGAATAGTATATCAACAAACGAGTGTATATTCAAGAGGAAATAATGTAATATCGGATGAATGGAAATATATATCTGCAAATAATAAACCATCGTTGGTGATTGAAAGGTGGTTATTAAAGAATATCAAAAATTATAATGGGATAGTTAATATTCAATATAGAGGAAATAAGATAATAGAAGTAGGATTGAGACCAGCTCGTGGCGGGGTTTATTTAAAAGAGACACGCAATAAAAAGGTTATAGAGAATATAAATAGAATATATGACAATGAGGGATGGGAGGAGTTAGACAATAAAGATACTAAATTCAAGTCATTTTACGCATTTAAGGCGAAATCAACAACAACCCCCTTTTTATTATTGCCATATTATTTTATTCTAATTGTATTGAAATATTTCAATGTATCAAGGTTTCACGAATATTATTTTGAACCATTGGGCTCAAATTCCCATATGTTTTATCAATTCATACACGATGATTTCGACCAGGGTATGAAATGTAAAAATATATTAGAAACAAGTAATTATTTACTACATTTTATATTTTTTGCGGTAATCATATTAATTATCTACTATCGTATATTTAAAAAGAAATGGAATAATTTTTTGCTATTGTTCTTAACTGTAATATCATCAATGAAAATATTGAATACATTAAATTCACAATATGGTTTATGGAAAATACAGAAAATAAGTATGGGAATTCATACGTAACAACAACTCATATTACAATACATATACAAATTGGGTGTATATGTATTATATATGTATTATATATATTTATATATTATTTAACTATTTTTTTGGGGCGACCTCTTTTTTTTTTTGGCACATCATCCGTTCCAGTAACAGTATTAGTAACAGTATTAGTATTAGTAATACTATCAGAAATACTATCAGAAATACTATCAGAAATACTATCAACATTACTATCAGAAATACTATCAGCATTAGTAATATTATCCGGGGTATCGTTGTTGATTACAACACTATATGTATCTATATCTATCTCTGTTTCTGTTTTTATATTTGTGTATGTATTTTTGTCATTTTCTTCAATAAAATTATTATCAACAATACTGCTAACCTCGCTATTTGTCGGTGAAACTAAGTATCCATTATTAATATTATTATTTTCAATATTATCGCGTGTAAGTTCGTTAATAACCGTGGTAATATTTTGATTGCGATTATTTTCGCTATTATTTTTGCTAGGACTTTGTTGTAAAATTTGTAATATATTATTATTAGAACTATCAATGTTTAATCTAATACCAGATTTCATGTTTTTCATAATTTCAATTGGTGGTATTTCAGAATATAATGTAGTAATTTTTGAATATAATTCACTTAAGTATTTTTTCTTGTATTTTTTAAAATAACACAAGTAATCAATGTACAACCTAATATGGTTAACAACGATTTCTCGTGTATAATTATGAGAAGAAATTAAGTTTTCAATGTCATAACCTCTGTCTACCATTTTTTTTTGTTCTAGCAAAGATTCTTGTTTTGAGTTGCAAAACTCGTTGAGAGCATTGATAATATTAATAAGAGTATCATATATACTATCCACCGTCTGTTTTTCATAAATAAATTGGATATCAAGGTCTTTATAAACAGGGAACGTATCAGTTTCTACAAGCATTAAAACCTTTTTATCTGTAATATGTGAGTGTATATATCTGGATATTAATTTGTATAATTTATAATAATCTCGGTAAACTTGATTTAATATATTGCAAAACGTATTTTTGTGATTGCTTAAATAATTTGTATATAGTCTTAACTGAAATTGTATTGAATCAAGACAATATGAATGTAATGATGCCCTATTTAATTTAGATAAAACTATAAATTCGGAATTAATAACCTTTAATTTATGTTCAATGTGTGAAAAATAGCTATCTATATCATCACATATGGAATACAGTTCGCGATTTCCATCTTTTAAATTTAGTATTTGTGTATTCATAATATATAAAGATATATTAACAATATATAAAATAGATACATTATTTATGGATACATATTCTCAATCAGGTTCGGGGGGGCACATTGCAAATGTCCCTGCTAATATAGAATTAAATGGTTGGACCGAACAACACGAGGAAATTTTTGCAGAGTGGGCTGATAAAGCAATGTGCTTTAGATGGTTACATAATAGGTCATTAAAAATATTTGAACGTCGGAATGCTGGTTATACAATTCCTGTCATTATAATGTCAACAATATCGGGAACAGCCAGTTTTGCTTTAGATAGTTTGCCAGATGAATATAAATTAATGGCACAATGGGCTATTGGAACCGTAAATATTACAGCTGGTATAATAACAACAATTCAACAATTTTTGAAAATAACCCAAAAATTAGAGGCCCATCGCGTAAGTTGTATTTCTTGGGGGAAATTTTGTCAGGATGTTAAGGTTGAATTAATAAAACACCCAAGTGATAGAGAAGGACCGCTTGATATGTTAAAACTATTTAAGTCGGAATTTGATAGATTATCTGAGATTAGTCCAGATATAGAGGACACCATAATCGACGAATTTAAAACAAAATTTGGAAAAAATAAGTCGGAAGAAATGTCGCCAATAGAAGTGAATAAAAAATATGCACGTATTATAAGTGATTTAATGGAAAGTGTAGATGGTGTAGATGGTAATGATAGCGATATAGAGCAAGGAACTAAACGAAATGCGAATTGCTTTGGTAAAACGGAGGAACTTACAAAGGAGCAACAAGTCGAACAAATATTTTCAAAATATTTGAAGGAAATAAAAGATGCTGAAAAAGGGAAATCAAATAACCCACTTAAGTACTTAAAAAAACCGGACATATGCGATGAATTAATTTCCGCGAATGAATCAAGGCGTAATTGGTATAGTATGACTGGTGAAAATAGTAATATTAATAATAATATTAATAATAATGAGATTATATCCGAAGATCACGAATCATTGCAATTAGCTGAAAAACGTAAAGAGTATGAAAACTATAAGAAACATATTTATGAATTTAAGAATAAATATATGGCATTACAGGGTCGCGAACCATTTGACACAGAAATAACAGATAATCTGAAGGAAATTATTCCTATTAATATTATTGAACAAATAATACGTGAAAATAATGTATAACCGACTTGAAAATAATAATATGGTTGTTGTCAAGATTATAGATTATTGTTATCTGTAAACTGTCATTCACAACCATTTGTATAAATAATTATTAATAATTAATAATTAATAATTCTCGTGGGTTTATATTTATTTTCATAAACTACCTCCAAATTTAGAAGACCCCTATATTGCCTCTTTTTTTTGAACAAATCCTCATCCACCTTTCATATGTTTTCTGTTTTTATCCATCTTATGACTTTTCATACTCTCCTTCTTTTTATTTATCTTCGTTTGATTACATTTTTGTTGTAATCTCCTTCTTGTTTTGCTGTTTTTGCAAGTTTTTGCGTTTTTTCTTTTTATTGCCATAATAAAAAACTATATATATATATATTTATAGATATAATAAAAAACGAAAATAATTTGCTATACTCCGAACTATTAGACACCCACACCCGTATCCATACCCTTTGTCCCTGTATGAATAAATTTAATTGTTTCTTTCGAAATAGTAATATCATAATTATGAAACAATGTCATCTTAATTTTACCGACGTGATTATCTACTAAATTACACAGGGAATGAATATGTTTTTCTTTCATTATATTTATATTCAAATGATAACATATTTGTTTGAGTATTGTTTGAAGGATTACTGTTTCTTTCAACACTTTGTTCCAAGGTATGGTGAAACTATTTTTATTATATGTAACCGATTTTAGAATGTTGTTAATAATATATTCATTCACAATATTTCCTAATTCTTGACCGTTAGATGCTAATTTTATCAAGTTTTCTTTGTAAATATCTGTATAACAGTCTGTACATTGTGGGAAAATATTGGAACGCATTTTACCGCGACAACTCCATTCTGGGGTGGTGTCTAAGAAGTATGGTATATTATAATTATTCGCAATTTCGTATATTTCATCTTTATATACATCAATCATCGGGCGATAAACAGTAACGTTCATAATATTATTAATATCTTTAATCACTTTTAAATCCGAAATATCGTGACCACCTTTCATAATATTATTAAATATATTTTCACAAATATCATCTTTATGGTGTCCTAAAAATACGCCACTACACCCAAATAACTCACATAACCATTTATAATATTCATATCTCATTGAGCGCGTTTTGCTTTCATATACACTTCGTTTCGTTTCGTTTCGTTTAAATTTAATGTCAATATGTTCGAAATGAATTTCATTTATATCGCAATAATCTTGCAGAAAATTTTTTTCTTGTACCGTCTCATATCTATTATTATAATTGATATGACAACAGTAAATAATAATTGGGTAGTCTGAATTTTTATTTATACAATCTAATATTTCAAGTAATACCATAGAGTCGACCCCCCCACTAAGTGATAATAATATTTTATTGATTTTATGTTTTTTTAAGAATTCTAAAACAATATTATATAATTTGGTGTGAATTAGGTTTTTTTTATTAATATTTTTAAAGGTTGGTACATTTTCTAATAGTGTTGCATAATTTGAATATAACTTATTAAATATCATTTCTTCCTGAGATATTGTACGTTTGATTTTTATAGGTTTAAATAATTCTTCTAGATTCTCTTCAGTAATATCCTGGGTAGTATCCTGGGTAATATTGTTAATAGGCGAAACCTTATATTTAGATTTCTGGTTAAATATTGTTATATTCATAATGTTATGAGTTGTGTATAATACGAAAAAGTCTATATTTTCGTATTATTCTTCAATTTTATTTTTTATACATTTTCTTAGATTTCTTAGATTTCTTAGATTTCTTAGATTTCTTAGATTTCTTAGATTTCTTTTTTGTATTTTTTCGTTTACCACCTGTTTGTGTGTTGGGGGTGGTTTTAAAAATAGTATTAGCAAAATTATTATCAGTAGTATTTAATGAAGAATTAATTACGTTATTACCATTTTCGTTACTACTCTTTTCATTTTCTTCAATACTAATACTAACGCCTAGATTATTTTGATTTTGTGGTGAACCAGAATTTGTAGAAGAAATAACGCCAGTTAATGCATCGGATACACCAGTTTTAGTATTATCCAATGTTTTTAATACTGCATCGGATGCGGAAGAAGCAGTTTCTGTTAGGTCAGTTGCTATAGTACTCATTGTGTTTGATACTACACCTGATGCGGAAGAAGCAGTTTTTGATACATCGTTTGCAGTATTACCCAATGTTTTTAATACTGCATCGGATGCGGAAGAAGCAGTTTTTGTTAGGCCGGTTGATACCTCACTTGCTGTTGTACTCATTTTTTTTGAAATGTCATCAACAATATTAGACATAACGCCAGAATTAGAATTGGAATTTGTAGTATACTCATCATTCGTTTCCATATTCGTAGTAGTCCCATTATCTGCACTTGTTGAATTTCCTGAAAGTAACCCTGATATTGATTTTGTAATATTTCCAAAGAATGAACTATTTTCCGATTTTTTCGCTTTTTCTTCTTCTTCTTCGACATATTTATTTAGGGTATTATCTGTATCAATATCTTGTTTCTTTTTAACATTATAGAACCCATTAGACAAATTAGATACTTCTTCATCCTTATTAGATACGGGGACTGGGTGTGTTTTGTTATCTTCTTCTATTGATTTCTCCTTTTCACTATTCATAAGTACTTCAATTTGTTTTGTAATAGAACCTAAATTATTGCCATTTTCCGCTGTTAAAACTTCTGGTGTCAATACTTTTACATTATCAACTTTTTTGGTATCTTCACTTGTTGTGTTATTTTCATTATTGGTTTCGTTTTCATTATTGGTTTCCCCATTGGTTTCCCCATTTTCATTCTTAGTTAAAAATTTACTAGTAGGAAGAAGCAACTTATATTCTTCAAATTCTTCTTCTTCATCATTATTTTTCATAACCAAAGTTCTATCTTCACTTTTGAAACCAACTTCATTATAGCATGACAATATACCCTGATTTTTTGTACTAACATAAATAATTATTTCGTGAATAAGATAATTAATATCTGTGCCAGTTTCGAATTGAAAACTTAATGTTTCTAAATGTTCAATAAACTTTCTCAACATAATTCTACAGATAATATCATTATCTTCACCTTGAAATGATTTACATAAATCATAAATAACAACTTTGTTAATATTATCGGTTGTTTCAACCTTAATAGTAAAAAAACCATAAGGATTTAATAAATGATTGTCTTTCGCTTTTGATTTATCAACAAGAACAAAAAATATTTTATCATCGTACTTCTCTATTTCTGTTTTTTTTATTAGAGGATAGCAATTTTTCAGACAAGTATCAATAACCTTTTTGAATAGTTTGGGTATGAAGTTGTCCCCTTTACTTTCTAAACGTAATAATTCAACACGATTATAAAATTCGGATGTATTTGTAATTGGCATTATATTATTAATATATTATAAATATATTTATTTTTATTATTTTTTATATTGATATTCTTCTTATTCTTATTATTCTTATTATTATTCGTCACTGTTAAATAATTTATTCATATTAATTACTTCTGGTTTATTATCTTGCGGTAAGAATATATTCTTAATTAGTTCATCATTTCTAAAACGAACACTATAATTTTTTTGTAAATTATTTCTGCCAACTCGTCCTAATGCCTGGATTGTTTTTTCTTGACTAATAGAAACCAAATCTTTCCCAACGAACCCGTGACAGAATTGATAATTTGTTCCGTAAATATAATCGTCGTTCGCAATAATTAAATATAATTTTTGGGAATCCGCAAAATCCTTCATTAACTCCATATATTGTTGATTTAGCGAGTTATCAAAAACACCGATACCAACTGCAAGTAATATACGCCATAAATTTGGAACATTTGGAATTTCTAAAATACGATGTACGTCGGTTTCACTAATTTTAGAGGAATACGGAATATTATCGCTACTCATAACAATATCATAAATATCGGAAGAAATCCATTTTTCACAATGTCTTTTAGTATTTGGAACCCATCCATCGTCAACGTTAATGTTTTTAATCATTTGTAATAATGTGTCAATATCACGTCTTATTTTTTTAACTTCTGGACCCATTCTATCATCATTTGCAAGTTTTCTATCATTCACTTTCGCTTTACCATCTGTTCCCGAAACATTCGTTTCATTATCAACAATCGCATCTAATTCTTGTTCCAACTTATTGATTTTCGCCAAAACAGTATTGTTATATTCAATATTTTGCATAATACTATCAATAATAGAGGTGGGAATATCAAGATTTTTCAGACAATATTTACCAATATTTACAGGGTTATTTGTCATATATATAGTAGGGCCGTCAGTAAGTGTATATGCATCATTCGTAGAAATCAACGTTCCCCGTTGTGCTGGGGTTGCAATCGGTTTATTATTTTCGATATAACAAGGAACTAAGTTTTTAATGTTTTGAAAATAGTTTTTAATATGTACGAATGTTTCCTCTGATACTTGATAGCATAAATCAATATAATATAATTTGACCGATTTCATTGTTACATCATCAATACTTTCAAAATAATTGGATGAAATATAATTTGCATTATGTATCAACATATGTGAATGCATATATTTAATGAATGTATCGATTTCATTCAAATCAAAGTATCTAAAAATGGTCATATTATTTTTACAGTAGCCGATTGATTTGATAAATTCCTGATATGTGGTGCAAATATGATGGGGTAAGCAAGCAATGCCAGATGAATTAAGAATGGGAATAGATTTTTTGCAATCGTGACTAACAATAGAATGAACCCGAACATCACTATTTTCAAAATTTTCAAAATCGATAAATTTTGAACGGAAATCACCAATTACATCCCCGAGTTCGCACTCTTTTGGTAGTGTGGCAGAAGATAATACAACATTTGGAATAATATTTTTCGACCAAGTATTTTTAATATGACTATGATTTTCGTGCGTTTCGTAGTCAAGTGTAATAGTAGGTTCATCCCAGAATAAGATAATATTTTCGGGATTTGTATTAAATTGGAGCATATAGTACATAGCATATTCATATGATTGAATATCACAAATCATAATTTCAACTTTTTCACCATTTGAGTTATCAACTTTTCTAATTCTTCCAGATTTCCAATCTTTTGTATAGTCAACTGCTGCAAAATAATGAAGTCTAATATCTTCGGCGCAATTACATCCAAACCCAAATGCGATTTTTTTCCCGATTGATATTGCCGACTTCGCTAACGCTAACCCCACGTGCCTAGCAGCGCAAACATATATAATCTTATACCCTTCGCTTAGTGCAATTGGTGATAGAGTTTTGCCTGTAGCAGTGGGCGCAATATATAAAACAAGTTTTGATTTTGTACTTGTACTTGTACTTGTACTTTGTGTTGCTTGAAACACGTTATTCCTACTTGATTTTTTAGATTTTGTACTATCTGTATCTAGTTTATCCTTTTTGAAAATTGTAAATAATTCTTTTTGGTGATCATATAATTTAATATTGTCATATTTAAGAAGTAACCCGTTTTTTTCGATATAACTAGAACTCGACGAAACAAGTTTTAACATATCCACATTTGACTTATAATAATCTAATAAATATTTAATATAATCCATCACATATACGTTTATATTTAAAATATCACATTTCAATAAATGGACTAATGAATAATAAGATAACATAAATCGTGTATTACTGTTTTGTATATAACGGATCATTTTACAACTTAACTCCAATAATTGGAATTCAAATATGTCATCAATCTTTGATGTATTTTTAATACTTGAAATTGTGTTTTTTTCGATTCTCATTTTATCAATTTTACGTAAACTTGTTTTTTCTTCTGTTGGATGTTTGTATTTATTATCCTTGAAATGTTTATTTAATTGTGTTTCAATGTTTTTTTTGAAATATAAATCATATATAAAATAATGTATTTTTAATAAATCACTGTCACTGGTAGGTACTATTTTCATAAAACCAAGTATGCTATGATTATTATTGAAGGATGTATTAACATCATTAAACCCTTCGGTAATCATTCTTATAATTTGTTGCTCTTGTTGAGCAACTGGAATTTCAATAGATTCCCATTCAGACTTAGTTAATTTGTTTTGATTAAAATCCATCGTATTTTTAATTAATATTAATTATATAATTAAATATTTAATATCAATTTTTAATTTAATGTATTACCGAAAATTAATGTAATAATTGTGTCTGTATATTCGATTGTGGCCTATATTTTATAATATCAAGTTCAACATTAGTAGTTTTGAAATTATCCGAACTATAAATGTCTTGCAGACATAACCATTCAAATAATCCACCAACGTATATAAATATATTGATAAACCCTATTTGTTTTAGTTGCTCGTATTTTGAATATGCAGAATAATCACTATAATTTCTACCATAAATGATGATTTTGACCCCATAATTATTATTTTTTATTAAACTATTTATGACGTTCTCTTCTTCGTTTAGATTTATTGTATTTATAATTAAACAACTCTGTTCGTGTAGTGGTAATGTATTGATTAAAAATATATCATTATTATATTTACTAATATTTTGAATGTCCTCGTAATTCGCTTTTTGAATAGTAGATGGCGTATTGCCCATAAAAAAATGGGATAATAAAAAAACAATAATCAAACCAATGATGATTATTGCATATTTTTCCATCGGTTTTTCTCAATCATATAAGTTATGAGAATTTAACAATAATTGATACTTCTTCCTTCTTTATACTCTTTGACGCTAAAATGGATAATTCCTCCCTTTTTTTCCTTGTCTTTGTAGCGTCAATGTTTTGTTCTTTCTTTCTTGAACCACTTCCTCTGTATTCTTGATCTGCTGCAATTTCTTGGTAATGTTCTTCAATGTAATCAATCACTTTGTTTTCAATTGCCCATTTAAAAAAATTAAGTTGTCCCAATGTTGTTTGAATATGCGTATCTTCATCATATGGTATCGTTATTCTGTCCCATCTACAAAAAGGGTCAAACCGTTTTTTTTGATACGCTTTTAGTTTTAATTTGTAATCATTATAAACCTTAAATCTCATTTCAACACCAGTTATCGGGTGTAATATATTATATAACGTGTAGTGTTTTTTTGAATAGTTTGTAGCAAACCAGTCTACAATACGTAATGATACTTTGGATTCACCATTAATTATATTTAACATCCTATCTAAATGCTCCTTATTACTATAAAACTCCATTAAATTATGATATAGTAAATCGTTCTGTGTACTATATTTTTTTGACATTGTATAGTTGATATTATAGTGTTTGTTTTAAATAATGTTTTAAATTAAGTATTAAAATATTATTGATAAAATTATTCTTTTTTAATAATTTTCAAATTCTTTGTAAATTCAAATTTTTCTATATTCATATTTCGTCTTTTTAAATTGCATTCTAAGCAAGCAATAACACAGTTGTCGTATGTATGACCTTCATTATTGTTTATTCTCTCTAATGTCCATTGCTTGGGTTCTCTCGTATTTTCATAAAGTATTTGCACTTCACTCTTGCAATAGTAGCATTTATATAACGATATTAATAGTTTTTCCACAATTTGTTCGGATGTGATCGCTTGATTTTTCTCTCTGTTCTCTCTAATTAATATATTCTTTTTTGAATCTTGAATTGTATAGCTCGATTGTTTTATCTTAATCTCTTCTAATATCTTCCCTTCTAGGTAACCTAGAGAGAAATTATCTATCCTTTCCATTTTTAGATATAATATGGGCATTAATTTTTTAATATCACATTGATTAAAATTTCCGGATATATCACTATAAAATTTCCTCTCCTTTACTACATATTTTTCATCATTACATAATCGTACACTACGGCGGTTGTGTGTCCCAGTTATTTTTATTTCTTTGTTGCTCATAATATTTGTAATATTATTAAAATTGAAATTTAAAGTTATACATTCATTTATATTATTATCCCAAATATGTCATTTATACATAACAAACATTCAATCTCCGAAATGTGTGTCAAACACGATATTTCGGATGCCGACTTTTATTCAATGAACGAAAGTATTCTCTTTAATATGGACTTGTTCGTAAATGACAATACCAAATATGTTGCAAATGATGATTTTGAAGTATCTATTAAAAGCAGTATATATGAATTATTTTGCAATGAATTAACATTATATTTGTCATCAAAAAATAAGTTATGTAGTAGATGTAGCGAACATTGTATTCCAAAATATTTCGAATTTGTGTATAGTTACGCAGAGATGTCATTTTATCAACAAATTATGCCCAAACGTTCATTCTCAACAACATTTATTCGAAATGCGCCCGATGTAGAATATATGAAAAATAAAATATTACACGTCAATAATAAATATCAACCTGACCAACGCACCCCAGAATGGTATCAATATAGATACAACCTGATAACTGCTAGTAATGCGTGGAAGTGTTTTGAAAATAGCAATGTTAAAAATCAAATTATTTATGAAAAATGTAAACCATTGGTTGCGGGTGGCAGTGGTTCAAATTATGTCAATACTTCTAGTCCAATGCATCACGGGGTTAAATACGAGGACGTTTCTGTTAAGTTATATGAGGAAAAATATAAAACAAAAATTGCCGATTTTGGATGTTTAAAGCACGATAAATATCCATTCTTGGGGGCATCACCCGATGGTATTAATGTTTTAGAAACATCGCCATTATATGGTAGAATGCTTGAAATTAAAAACCCTGTTTCACGAATGATTACAGGCAATCCTAAGAAAGATTATTGGATACAAATGCAACTTCAAATGGAGGTTTGCGATTTGAATGAATGCGATTTTCTTGAAATCAAAATTATTGAGTTCGAAAATGAAGATGAATTTATTGCAAATGGGGGTTTTAATCAACCACCTGATAATTACGATAATGCAATGGGTATTTTACTGTATTATAGTATTGAAGGCAAACCAACATACGAATTAGCTCCATTCTTTTGCAGTGAACCCGATTATAATATTTGGTTTGAAAAAACTCAACAAAAATATGAAAAAAATGATAAATCTACGTTTGTACGTAGTATCTATTGGAAAGTTGAAATATTTAGTTGTGTTTTAGTTTTGCGTAATAAATTATGGTTTGCGAAATCCATTGACGAAATTAAAGATATTTGGTCTATTATTACACACGACCGTATAAATGGTTATGAACATCGCGCACCAAAAAAAAGGTCGAAATCTATTGATAATACCCCGGCAAGTGGTATTGTAATTAATACTGATAATTCTCCTTGCTTAATTGATATTGATACATTTCAAGATGAATTAGATGTTGAAGACAAATTTAATTTAACAGATTTAGAATTAGACTTCGATACGAGTGGAGTAGAGGTAGATTTAAGTGGTAGTATTATGTGTATTATGTAAAGAGTTACAAAGGTTGACCTTTTTAAAATAATAATTTATTTTCTCTTTGATTTCTTGAATTTTCTTTTTGATTTCTTTGATTTTCTTTTTCCACCTTTTATAGGTTCAGGATCTGCATTATTATATATAGAACCATTAGCCTTAAATGTTCCTTTCAAATTTGGATATTGATTCATAATTAGTTGTTGTAATGGTTTTATTTCAGGACATTGTTTTATAAATTCTTTTTTTTCAGCATCTGTTCTGTCTTCAGATTTTTTTGGTTGTAGCATAGTTAGGTCGTATGCAAGAGCATCATAGAACATACTCTCCATATTGGTCACCTTTTCTACATCCCAACAACCTATTGGTTGGTTAAAGGCGCGAGCACCATCGAACATACCCTGCATAAAGATCACATTCGAGACGACCCAATCGCCTATCGGTTGGTTAAATGCAAGAGCACCATAGAACATACTCTCCATATTGGTCACATTCGATACATTCCAACCACCAATCGGTTGGTTAAATGCAAGAGCTCTATAGAACATAGCCGCCATATTGGTCACATTCGAGACGACCCAATCGCCTATCGGTTGGTTAAATGCAAGAGCACCATAGAACATAAACTCCATATTGGTCACATTCAATACGTCCCAACCATCAATCGGTTGGTTAAATGCAAGAGCAATACCGAACATATCCGCCATATTGGTCACATTCGATACGTCCCAACCACCAATCGGTTGGTTAAATGCAAGAGCACTATAGAACATACCCGCCATATTGGTCACATTCGATACGTCCCAACCACCAATCGGTTGGTTAAATGCAAGAGCTCTATAGAACATAAACTCCATATTGGTCACATTCGATACGTCCCATCGACTAATATCACTATTGAATGATTCCTTTCCACTAAAAAGTTCCTTCATATTGGTAACCAACGACACATCCCAATTACTGATATTCCCGTATTTGGCCTCCGCATTAGTTCGCACAAGTACATTTGTAGAGCACACAGAATTGACAGCTTTACGGATGTCTAAATCCGTCCGCTTGATATTCGGCACCGCATCACGATTCCGACTTGATATAGTACCACCTCCTCTTTGTCGTTTTGAACGAGTTTTTCTAAATTTGTTGCTGGATTTATTATTTTTTCGTGTTCCCATTAATATATAAACCATATAATATAATATGTGGTATTGTTACATTTTAAGAAATAAACTCACCCAATATAAAAATAATACATATAATGGTTCCACCAATAATCCTATTAGAAGATTGAGACAACATAACGAAGAAATTTCAGGCGGCGCGAGAGCTACGCACGGAAAGGGTAGTGGATGGGAATATGCTTGTATGCTGTCGGGATTTCCAGACCACATCAATTGCCTCTCTGCAGAATGGCGTATGAAATGTCCTTCGGGAAGGCCCGGAAAAAGGGAGTACAAATATCAAGGAGTTAAAGGTAGGATAAGTTCTCTAAATGAAATTTTACCATTGGAAAGATGGACGGGCAAATGTAAAGCGGATAATAGTGATACATTTTTTAAATTACATATTTTAAAGGACGTTGTGCAATATTTAGATTTGACTAAGGTACCCGAATATATACACGTAGAAATCGTTGATAAAATAGACGCGAATTGTATGGAATTAGATAAAGAATTCTATAATCGCAATTTTAATATATGATTAACACCGCCTTAAAATATATAATATAATATTTATTTATATTATATGAGCAATAAGAGCAATAATCCTAAGTCGAAAAAGCAACCGGTTGAACCAGTACCATCACTTAAATTAGATATGGGTGCGATACGTGCAGCTACCGCTGGCATTAAACACGTTCAAGAAGCGGTTGAATGGTCACAACAACAAGAACGTTTGGCAAATAACGAATATGAGAGACGCGAAAAAATAGGGGAAACTTTGCCAGTACATTCACCCGATACAGTTTGGCTACGTTCTCCCGTCCAATTAACTAGTGAGGAAATTGCAAACTCTCACTTTGCTGAAAATAAAGCAAATTTTGAACGAGCCATAACTTTTGGTGGAAAAAGAAAAACAAATAAAAGAAAATCACTCAAAAAAACTAAAAAAACTAAAAAAACTAAAAAATCTAAAAAAACTAGAAAATAAATAATTATAAATAATACTAAAATAATAATATTTTATAAATATATAATGCCAGTTAGATTTGCTAATGGTACGCGAAATGGGGGGCAGGAACTTCGACTCCATACAACAAAACATTCTCATCTTGACCCGAGGACTGGACGTCCAGCTGAGTACCAGGATGGCCTCCGGGTTCCAACTGCCGGTAGGGGGGATTTTAGAGGTTTAGGAGTAGTAAATCCTTGGGGTGGTGATGAAGAATTTGCCCCA
>ENA-UOXV01004705-UOXV01004705.1-marine-metagenome-genome-assembly--contig:-NODE-4705-length-15467-cov-6.444394_pt1 | contig 15467 bp, 8 predicted proteins | sample MGYA00238165_ERZ766961 | MGnify/ENA primary metagenome ERZ766961 (study PRJEB28924, sample SAMN03173240) | marine metagenome | biome: Marine; feature: Water; material: Subsurface seawater | place: North... | reverse complement strand
TACCAATTGGATTCTTCCTGGTGGCAGAAGATGACGTTCTCCAAAACGGCTTTCGACACACCCATCACCTCTGGCACCAAGGTGTCCAAATCGGAGCACCTCGAGCTGGTAGTTTCCCTCCCCCCCGTGGCAGGGTTTTCAATCTGCACCGACCAAGTGGTTGGTATACTTTAGACTGCTGCCAGCAAACCTTCTAAATCGTTCCGAAAGACAATCTCGGATCATGAGCTGAAAAACAAGCAGTTCTCGTATTGCAACGCAACGCACCACAATATTGCCCTCGAGCGTTTTGAAAGTTTGCTTGCCTTTACTCTGGTTCTGGAGCTGAAATGATCTGCGACGACAACACCAGAATTTAGTGGTGGCGAATCTTCTCTAACTCCCACTTTGAGACAGTTGTGATTACTGGCAGTGGTGGGCGTGCTCAGGATTGACCTCGTGACAGTGATTTTTTCATTGCTTCCGTCCGTAAACCTGCAGCCGAGAGCATATTGGTGACTTGCCGCCGTTAAAAAGTAGCACTTGTGCCTGCATGCATTCGTGCACGCCGGCACTGTCGCTTTTGATGACGTACCGTAGCCTGATCTGGCCTTTCGTTTCCGTCGCCCCTGACAGCTTTGGGTCGTGCAAGAACGAGGCACCAGTGCCCGAATTAGGAGGCTTCGTGCCCGTGCACGCCATGCGCAAGGATTCTATGACCTGTGCACACGTAAGCAAAGAAACATAAGAGTGGAACGTGGCGCTGCGGAAAAGAGCGCTTCACGCCGTGATTGGTCGGCTTTGCACCGTCGTTTTCCCGCTCCCGTTTGCCCCAAGAATCAGCGTCAGCGGCTTCTTGAATGCAATCACCTAAAAAGACCAGCCACTACGTTAAATTTCTGCGCATATGGATGTTGGGATGGTATGGTCCTGCTATGCAGCTCGCCTCGTGTGAGCGCACGGGGCTTGTTTGGATTGCGCGCCAATCGCAGAGACAGCCAGAGCATCGCGCGGACAGAGAGGACCTGCTTATCACTATCCCTTGCACCATAGCTCCGAATACCCTGTATAGACAGCTTGTCCAGAGTCGTCACTGCGTGGGGCACGGTTAGGGACGTCAGCAACCCGCGACCGGGGCAGTGAACGCGTCTGCGCTACACGCATGCGGCCGCACCGCGCAAATTCCTGTCGCGCAATCGTGTGCTGCGCGCAATGCGGCTCGGATTGAGGGGTGGGCGTACTGTTTCTCGTTCCCCGCCGCAGACACAGCGGTGGCGGCGGGCGGGCTGTCGTTCGCCGTTCAACAGCCTTTCGTTCGCCGTGACGAGTGAAGCGCGCGCCTAAAGTGCGCCTCTAAAATAAACTTTCTGACTGTAGGCGCCGACAAAAGTTGAACACGTCTAGTTCAGGATCCAGGATCTGCGTCCTCCCCGTGAGAGAGCCTGCAGGTGAGGGTCGGACAGGCATCTGAGAAACGCTGCAATGCGTAGGATATGCGGACGGGGCTCTGCTAGCTTAGTGACGTTTATCGCGATTGCGTGCATTTCCTTGATCCCCGAGGAGTCTTGGATCCTGTGCTCGCAGCACACCACACAGGAGCCCCCCTTACACATCTTTGCCCTTGAGATTGAAGCCTCTTCTGCGTGGATTTCACAATCATCGACGCGTCTGCTTCTTTATTTCCCGGTCCCGGCCAACAACTCGGGGATCAAGTGGCGCGCACCGCCGACTGAGGGCAGCAAAACTGCTAGAAGCGACCTGGAAGTTGCGGGCGGAGCAGCACCGGAGATCAAGATCCGCCCCCTCATCGGTGGCGGTGGGTGCGGAAGCTCAGTTTCGGGGAAAATCTTAAGCTGGAGCGTACGGGTGGCAGTTGATGGACAGGTCAGACTGCACGTACATGACGTGCACCGTAGGGGGCGTTTCACATTAGCCGTGCGGGCGGCGATGCGGATGCTGCGAGTGCGACTCCCGGTCGTGCGCATTCGCGACGCTAGACGGCTGAACATCTTTGTCGGGACGTGCGCAGGATGTAGGATCGTGCTCCGCGTGCTCGTGTGAAGTGTTGGCGAGGCTTGCGCCCGGTCCACATGCGGTCTCGGCTCGGGTGCATGACAGCGCCGGAAGGGTGTTTGCACGCCGCCTTGAGCTTCTGCACGTTTCGGTGCCAGACTCGGTGTGCGAATCGGGAACAGCAATAGCAGGCTGCTGCGCTGGCAGCGAATGCCATGTTGGTGATCCGAGGGGCGCAGCACACCTCTCGTGGCAAGGTGGGGCGCGGGGCGTGGCGGCGCTCGCAGCCGGCAGTGGCATTCCTGCAGAAGTGGCAGAGCGATCTGAGAGAGCATTGGCCGAATATGCAAAGCTGCACCGGCGAATTCTCGATCCGGATGATCAGAGCGTGGCGAAGCGCTTTCTGGTCGTGCGCTCGAGCCATGGCCTGTCCAACACGCAGATAGAGGAGGCGCGTGCCTGCTCTCTCCCCCGCCCTGCGCAGGCCCGATGCGAGTGCGGGGTGGGCTGACGGCGCCGCTCTCGCTGCGTGGACCCTCGAAGCGCAGGTGACTGGGCTGCTCATGGCGATGGTGACGGACCGCGCGCTCATCCTCGACTTCTCCAACGACACGTACACGGGCCCGCGCCCCGTGATGGAGTACGACTGGCCCCTCAACGTCCTCGTCGACGGAATGGCCCCCTTCCTCGACCCGCCGGGGGCCTCCCCCGGCGCTCCGCCCATCGAGGTCCGCGCGACCGCCCGCGCGAGCACCCGCGCCGCCACCGCGCGCCGCCGAGCGCCGAGTGCACGCACCGCACGCCCGACGCCTCAACGCGGCGCGGGAGGGCCAGGTGGTGGACGCGCCGCGGCTCGCCCTGGAGGAGTACGGCAAGTACGGCGGCCTCCTCGCCTGCGCGGACTGGCGCGCGGCGCTCGCCGCCCCGGCTGTGGTCTTGCACACCCTCTTTGGCCTCCCCACCGCGTACCTCTCGCGGCGGCACGCGCCCTATGTGCGCGAGACCTTCGGGCCCTACGCCTTTCCCCTCCTGCACGCGTTCCTGCACCGCCCTGCGGCCGCGGTCCGTGCAGTCGCCGGCGCGCTGCACGCGGAGCACTTGGCCGGCGCGGGCTGCTCTGTCGGGCTCCAGATTCGCTGGCACCATCTGAGAGCCTATCTTGCGCCAGACGAGGTGCGTTGCCGTGGATGGACCGCCCGCTGCGCCGATCAACAGCGCTCAAGTTCCGCGCGGCCCATGGCTGTCGGTTGTATACTTTGCGAGCGCGCGACGATCCATCTGACACGCGCTGATTCTGAGCTCTGTGTCGCAGAGGGGGCGCCCGCACGCGACTGTGGCCAAATTCCTGCGGTGCGCCGGGGAGCTGTGTCCGCTGCACTCTCCTTCGACCGTCATCTTTGTCGCAACAGACTTCCGCTACATACACAAGGTCCCTTGCACCGTCCCGTCAGCAGCGGTCACTGCCGACTCGGCTGTGCGCCTGCGGCCGGGCCCCTCATTTATTGACAACTTATAAAATGTGAAACCGCAACGGGCGGTGACGGCGGTGAGGCCAGGTCGTGCGAGAGGTGGCGGCTGCGGAGGCGCTGCGCCGCGCGTCTGAGGCTACGCCAAATCTGGCCCGTCTCTGCGGGGGCGGCGCGTCCGCGGAGACGCGGGCCTGCGAGACTCGCCAGGTAATGCTGCGCGCGTCCCTGCGCGCTCTTGCTTGCTCTCTCGCTCTCTCGCAGCTGAAAGCTGCCCGGTGTCCTCGCTACACTCGCCCCCCCCCTCACTCTCGTCCCTCCGGCCCGCAGTCGTCGACCAGCGCCGGCGGTGAGGCCGCGCGTGCCAACGATGGCGACCGGAGCGGGGTTTTCGCACAGGGCTCGTGCACGCACACGTGGGACGATGAGGGGCAGTCTGGCGTGGGGACTGCCGACCCGTGGTGGGAGGTTGATCTTTTTCGGAGCAGAGCTGTGGCGGCGGCTGTGCTTCACAACAGAGCGGACTGCTGCGGTGAGCGGCTGAGCGGCGTGACGGTCCGAGTTGGCGACTCGCCGGCCCCTGGGCACGGAGGAAATGCTGTGTGCGCGAGAGAGGTCTCGGTGCCCCAGGGCAGGTCGCTGGTTGCGGTGTGCGAGAACGGCGCGCTGCATGGGCGGTGACATGCCCCCTTGGTCCCGCTACTCGCGCTCTGCGAGGAATGTTTTGCATCTGTGGTCGAATCACACCCGACAATCTGAAGAGGTGCACTGTGCATGATTTCCACAGATACTTGACCGTGGAACGCCCTGGGGAACGAAAGATCCTGACCATCTGTGAAGTTGAGGTGTTGGGCGAGAGTGCCGAGGCAGTGGCTGTGCGGAATGGCAGTGTGGCCAAGGTGCCCTTCCATTCCTCGCAATCACCTGCGCGTGTCGCTCCTCCTAAAGGAACAGATCCGCCTCACCTGCACAGGTGGTCCATCTAGACGCCCGGCGTGAAGTTGTTAGCGGCGACACAATCATGGATGGAGGGGACCATGAAACAGCCTATGCGGACCAGCTTTTGCTGGCCTCTTGCGATCACATTCTCACGACAAAGGAGTCAACTTTGGGCTTCGTTGCACACGCATCAGTTCTCAAGCCAACCTTCCAGGTTCGCTTTCTATTTAGAGCTGGACAGCGATTCGGCCCCGCACAGGAGTCGACAGAGTTGCGTAATGCAGGAAGTCATGATGTAGTCCGCTGGGCTAATAGGTTGCCTCGCAGATATCAGCACATGAGCAAGAATGTGTTGCTATTCCGCACAGCCAGTCTGGGCTGGTGCAGGAAGATGCACTAATTCATGACGAGTGGCCATGGTCGCGCAAGAAGTTCAACAAACTCCCGTGTGCTGACGAATTTCAGGTTCCCACCTGAGGATGTTCATCCGAACAACAGTGCAGACATTTTTTTCGTTTCATGGCGCTCTATCTGAGCGACAGTGGCCGTGATGTGTGCGTCGCCTTGGCAGGATCTCCTGGAACTCCACAATCGAGATGTTCTTGCGCCTGTCTAGAGGCCGGGGAACAAGAAAACCCCAGACGGAATGCTCAGAACCGGTGTTGCACGTGTTGCTCTATTTATTGAAGCCGCAACCGAATGGCCACGCTTTAGCCGTCGGAAATGAAGCGGCAAGCTACAAGGTGCTGCGCGCGTGGCCCTCCTCGATCCCGCCCCGTGGGGCCTTCTGCGGCACATTGGGAAGCGCCTCTCCGTCCGTCCACTCCGGCGGGCGCGCCTCGGGCGCGACCGCCGCCCCAAGCGGCTTCGGTGGCGCAAGCGGTCGGAGATCTCGGAGCTTCTGGCCCCGGGGCGTCGGCAAGCCTACAGTAGGGGGCACGGTGGGGACAACGGGAGGGGGGGTGTCGCGCGGAGCCTGGGACCGGCCTTGCCCCGGGTGCGCGGGTTCGTGAGCCGAGGGCACATCTTCAGGCGGAGGCGGGCCCGGCCCCTCCAGGATCGAGCGCGGCTTCTTGGTGCCCCGCCCCCGCGAGCCCGGCGAGGAATTGCCTCGCCCGATCGGCGAGCGGACGGGGCCGTTACCGCCAATCGGCGTGGCAAGGCCGATGGGCGTCGTCGAAAGGCCTGCGAGCAGCTGCAGCATGCTCTCTTGCTTCTCTGAGATCTGACGCTGGTGAGCCTCCATGTCCTCAAGCCGCCGGTGGAGCACCTGGCCAAGGACCTTGGAGCCGTTACCGTCGTCGGGCGATCAGCGGGCCGCATCCCGGGAACAATCCCAGGGTGGGTCCGTGGCTACGTTGCGACAAAGGTCGCGCTGGGAAGCGGACGGACGAGCCTGGTGGTGTGACCCGTCTCCTTCAACTTTGCTCTCATCAATGTCAGGGCGCCAATGCGCACCGTCACGGTGCGCGACTCCGCCCCAGCCCCACTGGACTGGGTCATCCTCTGACATCGCTGATGCGCTTCGCACGAAGCTTCCGGTATGCTTCAGCGGCGGCGTCTTCCCATCCTCCCCGTTGCCAGCGTCTCCGTTGGCTGTTTGCTCGCCCGGCCCTGCTAGGACACCCACGAGGGAGCTGCGACGCTGCGCAGCAAAGATGTTTTTTCCAGAGCCCCGGAACGCGGCGCCGATGGGGGACAACTTTGTCTGCAACGGTGCACGGCGCTTGGTCAGGAAGCGCAGCAAGGCAAGCTAGGCTTGGGAGACAGCAGCGGTCGGGCGCAGCAAACCTTACACCCCGACCACTCGTCCCAGTCTGCCCCGTACACTGCCTTCGCTCGACGTTCCAGCTTTCGTCGCATTGCTGGGAAGGAAAGCTCGAGATCAAAGTAATCTTCGACTGCAAGCGAGAATACGTCGCAAGTCTGCGTAGCCCTGACAGTGTGGGGCTGCGGAATGTTGAGAAGAACTGCAACCTCGCCCACAACCGAGCCCTCGAAAAGGTTCAGCTTGCTGTGACCCTCGTCGTCGAGGATCACGAGCGACCCTGAGATGACGAAGTAGATGCTCCGCCCGAGTTCGCCCGCACGGATGATGAATTCGCCTGCAGTGACAACCTCGTGAACGAGGTAGCGGTTAATCTCCATCAAGGCTGCAGAGTCTGCGCCAATGAACATAGGAACCTTGTCGAGAAACTGTTTGTTCAAGTGGTACGAAAGATCGTGCCGCAGAAATTCCGGTAGCGAGTCCAAAACGGTGTTCTCCTCCATTCCTTTCTTGTGCGACCATAAGGCCTCAAAATAAGAATGAACACGCAGCTTGACATCATTAGGCACCTGCCTTGTCGTCAAAAATGTGTTGACCATGTCACGACGTGCGTTGAAAGATGCAGACGTCAGATCGAAATTTTGCATGATTGACACGATCTCTCCGAAAATGTACATGTATGTAAAAACACCGACGATCATGTTTGCAAGCATCCATGCGTCTTGTACCGGCGTCTGAGGCTCATACTCACCGACCCAACCTGTAAGCGTGCACCAAGCAAACGCAAAACAGTGAAGGTACATGTACGGACGATCGCTCGGATCTTGGTCGAGGCCAACCTTGAGCCAAACACGCACATACTCTTCACCAATTGGCTCTGTCTCAAGATCATTCCACGCAATCGTGAGCGAAGCACAGGAGACGATGTGGCACCAGAATAGTAGCCAGTAAAGGAAGCGCACCATTCGTACTGTCTGTTAGCAAAATGTGATATGGCGTTAGCACGGCGAGTTGACTACCCGGGCGGTGCCTAGACAGGGTTTGTAACACCGAAATGATTGAGGATGCAGGTGGTCCAGGACGAACCTGCACATGCATCTGCAGGCCCAGAAGCATGAACGATTTGGTAACCCGCGTTGCACTACTGGAATCCATTCCATTCCGGACGATGACAAGCAGTCGAACGACCCGAACCCAGGGGCTCTCGAACAAGAGCCAATAGAGTGGCAGCGTTGCGACAAGATCCACTGCAAATCTGCACAAAAATGTTGCATTCAGACCGAGAGCACAGGCCATTGCGCATACAGCCTTCGATTCGAAGCCAGAGAAAGCAGCTGACAAAATTTGTTGATAACAGGATAGTATTGTGCATGAGCAAGCAAGTTGGACTGTGTGAATAGAGTTTGCTCGACCTGGTTCGAAGATAGCGGAGTGCCACAGCCTTTGGAGTTGTGGTGTCCTGGGTGGCAACCCAGATCTCATCCTGTCGCAAGAATCTGCTTGTAAGCTCCGATCAAGGCATCATAGAGGCTTCCCCCTGCAGCTTGAAAACTCAAAGCTCCTGAGATGTTTCGGAGGGGGTAGATCGCCTCGCAAGCTGTTCGGAACCGAACGTAAAATCCAAGAATGTACCAGAAGTCCGAAAGGAGTCCAAGGAAAATCTTTAGCACTTGGTACTCCGGCCCGTAATATCTGCATCAGAACGAGGTCATAAAAATAAGATTGAATCTAGTCACCCGTGATAAAACATGTTGCATCGACCAGGCAAGTAGGAGAACAAGAACAGTAGAGAACAGGCTTCATCGGCGGCCACGTCTACTTCTAGTAGACGCGGTCGCAACGCACTGCAGGGCTTGACCCGCGCATCCCCGCTGCTGCCGGGTCAAACATTCCGCCGGACTGTCTTAGCGCCGGGCAACCAGAGTACGAAATACCCTCTAGCATCATAACCTGAGCACATCCAGAGCGGAGTCAAATTTTGAAGCGTGGACAGACGCTGAAATCCAAGGGACCAATCCGACGGGTGGGGACTTTCGAGTACCATGATGTCAACGTAGCACGACCAGGCAACGCATGCTCCGACAAGCATCGGGAGCGGCGAATCTGGCTCAAGTACCCTGGTCCATCTCGACTGCGGAGTTGTCTTCATTTCTGTTTGCTTCTGCAGCCATTCGTAATACTCCTGCAAGACCCATTGTCAAAGATGATGTGAAGAGCAAGAGAGGGTAACGTTTTTCTTACACGACAAGATAATATCACGGGGGTCACGGCGAAAATCACCTCCTGCGATTTTTTGAAGGCATTTTGGGCGCGATTCATCATCCGAACCTGGTCCAGGAAATCGGAAGTCACCAGTATTTTGACGGATGTGCTTAGTAGTGTCGAACAATGGAGCCGTGTAAACTTCACACAGTGAGTCGATCGTCAGGGCCGTGCCTGATTTCCAGCGTCTTGGAGCCGCGCCAGTCCCTTTTTCTTTTCAGAAGTCTCAGCCTGCGCACTGGCGTTGAGATCTTCTGCGACTTTTGAGTGCATCGCCTCCACTGCAGCATCTCTCAGTTTCTTCACCTCCCCCTGATCCGATCACCAACCGTGAGTGTTTCTAGCAAACCATCAGTCTCAGAGCAGAAACATGGAAGCGACCAGATCACCGGGGCTACAACGGTATTGCAGGCCGGAGAGGTCAAAGACCGGCATGGAACCGCTCTTCATCAAAGCTCCTCCATAAGAGCTTTTGTGACTTACACTCGGGAACCCAGCTGCAACGTTCCAGATCCGATTGGACTTCTTCTCCTGTATACGACGCAATCCGTAAGAGTCGGCCGACCAGGAGCTGCGGCATGACAAGCAAATTCATCTCGGAAACAGTGGATACGCCAGGAGCTCACAATGCCTGGTCCGTGGCTCTCAACGCTTCTCTCCACACCATAGAGCGCGAGCTCCGAATCTTCAGCCAATTTCACGTTCCCCGTCGATGCGTGCCCCCCGTCCGGAGTATCCGAGTCGCCGGTGTGGCCATCGAACCATGGCCGAGACGGCCGGGCAGCTCCCGGAGACCAAGGCTCGTCCATCACAACTTGTCCATGTCCCCTGCGCCCGCCCGGAGACCGCCGGCCTCCCCCCCGAGGCGACTGTTGCCAACTATCCAGAGGCCCCGGCGGAAACGGCCTGCGAGAGCGAGATCGAGGGAGCATGTAAGTAAAGGCGCGCGACGCCCCACTGCCTGGCGGGCTGCCTCAGTGCGTGGGCCTGGCGGAAACCGGTCTTCGCCAGCACCAGCACCAGCCCGCAAAAGCGTCTTGCTCGAGCCGCGTTTTGAATTGGATGAAAGAAATGCCTGCGTGTGTGCGGGTTCCCATGAGGTGCAGCGCTCCAGACTGCATGCGAGTTCGCAGGGTGAGATGCAGATGGGGCTGACCGGGCCAAACGAAACCCCTCGATGCCTGGATCCTGACCGGTTGCTAGCCAAGCTACCCCTGATCGGCATGATGCCATTATTCAAACGGTTCTGACCCATTTGATTCGTGGCCTCGGCCATCTCAGCCAGCTTCTGGATGCGTTTCAGCTCCTCCGTCGAATCAGGCGACTCCGTGGCGGCGGCTACGAGGGCGTGCCGTTCCTCGTGCGAGTGGCCGCTCGAGCGCCTGCTGTCGTAATTATGCGGCCTCAGCCCTGTCCGAATGAGATCGTGCGTTTCATGGTCCAATGAAGCCTCAAGCGACGATCTTCTTCTTCGGTTGCTGCTGTGCTCCCCTTCAGACGATCCTGTTGCGTGGGCACGAGCTGGGGACGTGTCCCGTTGTCGCTGCTGTGACGAACTCAACCCAGGAGCTGTCGTTTCGTGTTCATCTTCGTGAAACAAGTCGGCGATCGGCGTGTGCTGCATCGAACGCCGATCCTGGCGCGGCATCACGCCGAAGTGCTCCCCCGGAGCTGGCCCGTCCTCGCCAGTTTGACCAGGTTCCATTCTCATGTCAGAGACAAAAGGTCGGCCCTGTGCCCCCCAGCAAAACGTTGGTAAACGTGTGGAAGCTTGGGCGTATGAGTTCCGCTGTCCCGGGTACAACTGGCAAGTGCGTCCAGGGCCCTTCACACCCACAACAGTTGGTTCTCGGCGACGCAGCCGTGGCAAACAGTCAGCTCGGTCGCACCATGGGTGGAAACCCTTCAGAAAAGCGCTGGGAGTCGCCGATGCGGGCTAAACCTGCGGGTGAGTTCTGCAACTTGAGGCGCGAGACTTGCCGCAGGGGGCTTGCCACGAGGATGCCGGTCAGTACCAGCAAGAACGGCCGATAATTCTGACCAGGTTGGCGTCCGAACAAACCAGATACAATTGACTTGGGCAAAGTCAAGATGTGACACACAAAAAATTGAGTACATCACGGATTCGGTCAGAAAGTTCATCAGAGAGTCTCCTCAAGTCCCCAACAGCCATATTTTCGTGGAATTACAACTACCTCGCGTCCCAAAAAGGTTTCGCAACGATGTTCGGTGACGGGAGACCTTCCAGGGGCCCGAGAGCTGCCGCCCGTCGGAAGCACCGCGGTAACACGCCCGTGCGCGCCCCTTGCCGGCGAAGCACAATTCCGTGCGAAGCGTTCCCTGTGCCTAGCGTTTCAGACCTCTGGTACCACAGGCCGGCGCGTGGGGCCCACGCCGGCCTTGATTTTCCTGACGGTCGCCCTCCCAGGGTGCGACCCAGGGTAGATAATATCGGGACAGGGACGCGAGGTTAGGAGCCAGAGAGGGAGAGATTTGAGACCCCCTGAGAGTTTTTTGGGCGATTGCTCACTGTGCGACACGGCCCCGATGCAGGCGGGCCGAGGCTCATGCGACCTGCCGCGCGCCTGCGGCCCGCTGGGCCGCGGCGGGTGCGATCCTCGCGCTTTGACGGGGTGTGCTACGCGCTTTCGTGCATCTGCGCCATTGTTCATGCAGGAGCGCAGTGCCCGACGCCGACTCACTGCAATCAGCCGGGGAACCAGCATGCAATGGACCCAAGATCGTCCTACCAGAGGCTCGCGTTCATGTGAGCTTCCCATTCGGCGCCGAACCCCCAAGGTGAAAGTGGTTTGCCGACCGTCTGAGCGCACAGTCATTGGGCCACTCATGCGATCTGTTTCAGGTATGGTGAGGGGGAGGGCGAGGATGCGTTTCAGCTGTGGCCAGACTACATATGGGAAATGGGAGATCCCAGCGCCTCAACTTGCCGCCTCAACTCCCCGTTTATACATTACAGGAGGAAACGACCGGGCACCTCCAATGATGACTCCGATGGTGAGGCTCAATTAGGGAAAATGGGTTCAAACCAGTACAAGCACTCGCACCAGCAGTTCGCAAGCAGACATCATGAATGGTACGTCGAGGCGGGATCGTTTCCGGCGACCGATCTAAACACAGGGTGGATGGGCCGTCCTTTGTACGGCCGCTTTCAGCAAGTCGATAGCAACCTTGAGGTTTCCCACGGCCGGCCATGTTCCCTCCTGGCCCCAAGGTTTTGGAAGAGAGCAAGGATCCTGTGTTCCGATTTCTGAGTTCACCGTTGCGCAGCTCTCGTATGCAGACTACCTAACCGGAACTGGGAAAAACGATGGAGATCCTACAAAGAATCAGGCTAGGAGCCCTTCACAAACGAGTGGCTGGCAGACTTCCATGTAATAGTCTGACGTCGGCACCGAGTTCCAGCGGATGTAATAGGGCCGTTGTATCCTGGCAGGTCGAGATGTTCTCGTTCCTTGTGATGAGGCCAGGTACGTGGGTGGACCCGGTATATGGGACTCAACGGAGTGTGACATGCGGAGATGTGATTCTGATGACATTCATTTGGAGCTGGCACTTTTGTGGACGCGAGGAGGGCGAGATGGCGCACCAGCAAGCGTGTGATGAAGGTGCGCTGATGAGAGGCCATCTCGTAAATCACTTGCGCGGTTCCCACGAAGACCATCATCACGCTGCAGGAAAACTGGCATTTGCGCTCTGAATCTAAGTATTTGGCAGGGGAATGCGGCACCCACCTTGACCTGGGGGTTCGCCTCAAGCGAACTACGGCCTATGCAAAGGCCGGCTCGAATCCTGCGGTTTGGAATTTCGCCACCGCTGCAAGCAGTCTCAACGAGATCTCTCCTGATTCGCGCCTTGCAGTGTCGAGAGATTGGGGCGAAGTCTTCGTTCAGGGAGATCAACGTCAAGTCCCCGTCCATCCGGCGCGATGCGATAAACCTGCCTTTTCCGTGTGACTGAGTTGCATCCACGGGTGCTAAGACCTGCGGGCGTTTGCAGTCACGGACCTTTCCGCATCTGCGACGGTGACACTGGACCAGCAGGGCGCTGACGCTATCATGAACATCCGCGTCCCCTTCGTCGAGGTTTGAGCCGCATTTGCAGTGCCTGGATCCGCGCCAAGCTCAGCTGACGTGTCGCCGCGCATGGGGCGCAGGGATACCGAAGCTATCTGCACCTCACATATTTCCACGTGGCTGGCCGCGGAGACACCGATGGCGACGGGATTACCGACAACTTTGAGGGCCGTGGCGACTTTGATGCGGACGGCATTCCTAACCTCCTCGATTGCGATTCGGTGCCAACCAAACTCACCGAAGGCAATCGATGGTCTTGACGAGTCGGCCCCACCAATGGACTTTTTTGAGCAATTCGCACGTGTGTGAATTGTTGCGAGCACACAGGATGGCGACGGAATCACGGATGGTGTTGAAGGCCTAACGGACCCTGACAATGACGGCAGTCTTAACTTCCTTGGTGCGCCCAACTTCGGTGAAGCATAAAATGCTGCTCTTTGCTTGGCGCTGCTGTTTGACTCACTCGGTGTGCAAAAATGCACCCAGATTTGGACTCGGACGGAGATGGCATCCCGGACGCGACAGAGGGCGCGAACGATCAAGACGGCGATGGGATCCGCAACTTTCTTGACCTTGACTCAGACGGTGGCTTTCGCAAACCGTGTGCAGCCATGTCGCGTGATCAGGCCGTAGTATTGTGAGCTCCTGACACTGACACGAATTTCTTGATGCAAACAGGGGACGGCCTCGAGGACGCGTTTGAGGGAGCAGAAGACATGGACGAAAATGGGGTATCGCCGAATTTTCTGGACCTCGACTCGGACGGCGACGGCCTGCTGGATGCGTATGAAGGTCGCGCCGACGCGGACGGGGACGGGGCGCCCAACTTCCTGGACCTTGACTCGGACGGCGACGGGATCCCCGACGCGACGGAGGGGACCGGGGACGCGGACGGCGACGGGGTGCCCAACTTCCTGGATGTGGACGCGGACGGCGACGGGATCCCTGACGCGGTGGAAGGGACCGCGGACGCGGACGGTGACGGCAGCCCCAACTTCCTGGACGTGGACGCGGACGGGGACGGGCTGCTCGACTCGACGGAAGGCCAGGTGGACACGGACGGCGACGGCAGCCCCAACTTCCTGGACGTGGACTCGGACGGCGACGGGCTGAGCGACCAGCTAGAGACGGCGTCGGACTTCGACCGCGATGGGGTGCCCAACTACCTGGACCTCGACTCTGACGCGGACGGGATCCCGGACGGAACGGAGACGGCGGCCGACTTGGACGGCGACGGGAAGCCCAACTTCCTCGACAGGGACTCCGACGGCGACGGGTGGCTCGACTCCGAGGAGGGCCTCACGCAGGACTACAACGGCGTGTACGACTACCTGAACCCCGCTGCCCCGGCCCGCGACGACGGGGAGGAGGAGGATGAAGAGGTGTGCACCTCGCGGTGCCGAGGGGAGGACCCTGACCCGCCGCCGGACCCGGAGCCGCGCACGCTCGACTCGGACGGCGACAGGATCTCAGACGTCGAGGAGGGCAACCGCGACTCGGACGGCGATGGGCTGCAGGACTGGGAGGACCCGGACTCCGACGGCGACGGCATCCTCGACGTGAAGGAGTGCGGCCGCGCGGCGCCCGCCAACGCCAGCGCGGCCGCGCCGCCGTGCCGCGACACGGACGGCGACGGCACGCCCGACCACCTGGACCTGGACTCGGACGGCGACGGGATCCCCGACGCGACGGAGGGGACCGGGGACGCGGACGGCGACGGGGTGCCCAACTTCCTGGACCTCGACTCAGACGGCGACGGGGCGCCGGACCTGCTTGAGGGCCCCGACGCGGACCTCGACGGCGACCAGGTGCCGGACTTCCTCGACGCAGACTCGCAGGCGGAGGGCGCGTACGACGCGGCGTCGCGCGGGAACCTCACGGGCGCGCGCCGCGTGGAGGTGCTCGGGTGCGGCGACTCCGTTGCCAACGCCGCCTTTGGGTGCACGCCGCTCGCCAGCGCCGCGTGCGCCGCGCGCGCCGCGCGCTTCCGCGGCGCGCCGGGGGACTCGTTCACGGCGCTCTGCCCGCCCGGCTGCGCCGCGCACGGGGCGCCCGTGTACGGGCCGGCGGACCTAGCGGGCGGCGCCGGGTGCGGGGTGGGCGGGGCATTCCTCGACGCCTCGAGCATCTGCCGCGCCGCGGTCCACGCGGGCGCGACGCTGGACGGGGTCCCGGGTCTCGTGCTGCTGCGCCTGCGCCAAGGCGCGCCGGCCTACCCGCCGTGCGCCGCGCGCGGCGTGGCGAGCTACAATTACTCGTGGCCGCGCTGGGCAGAGGGGAACGTGAGCGAGCCCGGCGAGGAGTGCTGCGAGTACGCGGCAGACGGGGTGCCCTGCTGCAACAAGATGCGGCACCAGGAGTGGTGGGTGCCGCGCACGCCCGGCGGGGGGCACTGGATCGGCGCCACGGCCTTTGAGTTCCTCGACGCGAACCCCACGGTTGGCTGCACCGCGCGCAGCACGGTCGACCAGTGCGCGCTCAACAGCACGTGCACGTGGAAGGTGCAGTGTGGCTGCGTCCCCGCGGGCTGCGAGTGCGGCGACGCGTGCTGCATCAGCGGCGCCTGCAACAGCTCGCAGCCCGAGGACCCGCCAGAGCCGTGCGTCGAGCGCTGCCAGGCGCCCACGCAGGGCTACCTCGTCGTTGACCTCGTGACTCCCAACACGACCACTGCGCCCGACGAGGCGCCCGCGGAGCTGCGCGTGGTCCTACCGCTCCGCCCCTCCGCCAGCGTGGTCGTCCAGGTCTCATGGGCAGCTGCGGAGCTCCGCACCGCGCCGTGCCCCGCCGCGGCGGCCGCGGGCGCTGCGGTCCCCGAGGCCAACGCACGCGGCGCGGCCATCCGGTTCTCGCGCGACAACTGGGACCTGCCTGCCGCGGTGTGCCTCGCCGGCGTCCCGAACCTGCCCCCCGCGGCGTACTCGGCGCTCGTGCGGACCGGCGCGG
>ENA-UOXV01004701-UOXV01004701.1-marine-metagenome-genome-assembly--contig:-NODE-4701-length-15476-cov-6.323196_pt1 | contig 15476 bp, 13 predicted proteins | sample MGYA00238165_ERZ766961 | MGnify/ENA primary metagenome ERZ766961 (study PRJEB28924, sample SAMN03173240) | marine metagenome | biome: Marine; feature: Water; material: Subsurface seawater | place: North... | reverse complement strand
GTGAACTGTGCTGGGGGCGCAGGGGTCGCAGGTTCAAATCCTGTCTTCCCGACCATCTAACCTTTAGCACAAACGTCAAAACTCGCTGCCAAGGCCGCCAATATCTTTGCCCGTTATCGCTTTTAGCACTTTAAAGAACTTGATCAGATCTAACGGTTTGCTGAGATACTCTTCGAAACCTGCCTGAAGCCCACGTTCAATGGTTCCTTTCGAGGCATCTGCACTAAGCGCAATAACAGGTATATCCTTAGTCACTTCATTTTCTCGGAGCGCCTCAAGCGCTTCGAACCCATCCATGCCCGGTAAGTTGATATCCAGAATAATAAGATTTGGCTTCACAGAACTCGCGATTTCTAATCCCGTTAACGCAGAGTGCGTCGCAATCAACTTTAAGTTCGGGACTTGATCGAAAATGTCTTCGATAAGCTGAAGGTTCGCTGGGTTATCTTCAACATACAAGATTGTTAGCTCTTCATCGCTGAGTGATAGAGATTCAATTTGCTTGATCGGTGGAGATACTGAGACTTCAGGTTCTTCATTGGCTTCGTCTACTTTGGCGTCGAGCAGAATCCAAAATGAAGATCCCAGGTCCTTTTTACTAACAAACCCAATATCTCCGCCCATCGCATGAACGATCCGTTGAGATAATGCGAGGCCAATCCCCGTACCCTCAATTGATGATTCTTCAGCACCAAGCCTGTTAAAGGGCTCAAACACTTCAGCGTGTCGGCTTTCATCGATCCCCATACCACTGTCGCGAATTGTGATACGGCAACGACCATTCGAAATTGCATCTACTTGTACATCCACATGACCATTGTCGCGATTATACTTGATAGCATTATTGAGCAGGTTGATCAGGACTTGCTTGGCACGTAATTCATCGACATGGAGGAGGGGCGTTTCGTCGCTCATCCTGATGTTCACTTCGATGTTTCGCACTTGGGCGAGCGGTCGAAGCACATCCACGCATTCCTCAATCATACGAGCGCCATTCAGGTAATTTTTCTTGAGGCTCATTTGTCGGGATTCAATTCGAGACAAATCTAAAATCTGCTGAATCAGTTCCAACAAGATTTGCCCCGAATTAGCGATCGAATTCACACGCTCTAGCTGCCACTCGCTTAACTTATCCTTGGTACCATATTGCATAAGTTGCGCGTATCCCAAGATCGCATTTAGCGGCGTCCGCAATTCGTGGCTCATGTTTGAAAGGAATTGTGACTTCGCTTGGTTCGCCGCTTCTGCTTCATGTAATGCTTTTCCGAGCTTTGCTTCTGTCTGTTTGCGCTGGGTAATATCACGAACCACCCCGACATATTCGCGCCCAGCAGATGAATGCACCTCACCGACAGAAATTTCCATCGGAAACTCTTTCCCATCAATATGTCGACCAACGGTCTCACCAGTCCGACCAATATCTCTCTGTTCATCACTTCCAATGTATTTTTTTAAGAAGGCGCCATCTCTATCATCGTCCGTACCGACCATCATTTCAGAGACGTTACTGCCGATTGCTTTATCGCGTTCCACCCCGAACATTTTGGCAGCTGACTTACTCCAATGACGAATGGAGCCTTGTTCATCGATCACAACAACACCTTCAACCGTGTTGTCCAAGATGGCGTTGAGTTGCTCGTTCGTCCGCTCCAGTTCAATTGTGCGTTGCTTAACCCGATCTTCGAGTTCGCGTTGCACGGCGCGTAAATCCTCTTCAACGCTTTTTCGCTGCTCAATCTCAGTGATCAAGCGATCATTTGCGGTTTGAAGCTTGCCCGGGCTGGGTAGTGCCAAAGCTTTGGGTAGAATTGGCCAGACCAAAATGGCTGTGGCGATTGATATCAGCGCTGTGAAGACCTTCACGATTCCATGAAGACCATAAACCGGATACCAGAGCGTGATCGCGCCCATCATATGGGTAAAGCCGCATGCCAAAATGAAAATTGCGAACAACAAAAAGACGATCTTGTACTGAAGGTCTGTGCGCTTTTTCACAAAGTAATAAATTGCGAACGGAATAGATGAATACGACAAGAAAATCAGGATATCGGACCCTAAATGCATTGCCACTAAATCAGGACGCCAGGCCAAGCAGACGCCATGGGGAATGAAATTGGCAGCGCCAATGAGGTAGTCGATTACTGTGGTCATAGGGAATCCGTTACTTCTCAGTACTGATAATTAATGTCTCGATTATGCGGATTGGCAGCGGATAAGAACATTGTGGTTATCCGATGCCGATAGAGGGCATTCAGACAAAACAATACATCCTAAAGGTTTCAGGAAACTGACAAAGGAAAAGCCGGATCCCGAAGGACCCGGCCTAAGTTTGTGCTCTTGAGGGAAGGGAGGATTCTGTGAAGAAATCCATCCTTACAATGCTGAATTTGACAGAGTAATGAGACCTGCGAAGTGATGGCGGTCACACCTTGCAAATTTTTTTAAAATTTTCCGAAATTGTCTTGTTTCGTGAATTCACACGCAATGGTCAAGATCCCAATAGATGCAGGGGTACAGCGTTCGGATCTGCATCGTCAGCGAGACCGCACAATGCCTCTAGCTCGTCCAACATTGCAGGAACGTCTTCTATGTTGGTGCCAAGATTAAACCGACCACCTGGGGCAAACCGTACCGTTGGGCCTTTGGTGCATTGGCCCATGCAGATGCTGCGTTCCAACTGCACATTGATGTTGCGGGCTGTGATGCCCGCTTCGAGTGCAGCGGCGACAGCTTCTGACCCACGGGCCGCACAAGATGGCTGATCGCTTCGAAAACGACGATTGATGCAGACAAGTAATGCACGAGGTTTGGCATCAGAAACCTCCGACGTCGCCTCGTCAGCAGGCATTCAGGTCAAAGTTCTTCATCTGGGACGAGAGGAGATGCTAATGCGATCTCGCGTCCAGCTTCGGTCAGACGACATACCAACCAATCCGGTTTGATCGGGTTGTTGAACCAGGGTTCCGCCCACCCACTGCGAATGCAACTGCGCACAGTCTTTTCGCTAACTTTTTGTCCAATCCGATCAAACAGCGGCAACTTACCACCTGCCTGTTCAAGACCGCGCTGCAACCAACGTATCTGTATTGTACTGGGCTGTCCTGCCGATCCGCTTTTGTCTTTTGCAGAATCTTCCGAAACAGCATCGACATTATCGTCGACCTTTATTTCCCCGTCGTTCATCTCTACCGCCCCATTGTCACGCCGATCTTTGCAACGCATTTATTTTTAATTAGTACATATGGTACGTTACTTTTCCGCTCTGCGGAAGATGGAGAAGTCAGATGCCCAAACAACCCGCAAATGAAGCGGTGACGCTATACGTAACCGTGCAAAATAAAGAAGAGGGCATTCGTATTGGTCATGCCCTGGTCGAAGCAAAGTTGGCTGCCTGCGCCAATGTCATGGATAACGTCACATCTGTTTTTTCATGGCAGGGCGAAACTCAACAAGAAACAGAAGCCATCGTGTTTGCAAAAACCATGACGGAATTGATCGATGATGCGACCAAAGTGATCATCACACATCATTCCTACGACTGCCCATGTGTCGTGGCTTTGCCCATTATTGGCGGCAATTCAGAATTCATTGATTGGATTAAGTCTGAGACAGTGTCGTAAAGCGTTATTAAACGCCGATTTGTTTCACAATCATACGCGCTGCATCAGCAGAATTGATGCCACCCGCAAATCCAGCTTGGATGGCCTGTGATAAGGGCTTCAGCAATTTTACCTGTTGCGGATCAGGTGCTGAACCGGGTGGAATTTCGCTGAGGCGCTTGGACACAGTGATTAAGGCTGCACAGAGTTCCTGAACGTGACTGTATTTACTGCCTTCCAATTGCGAGACCACCTGCATATTTAAATCAATCAGCATGTTCAATCCGCCAATGGCAGATTGCGTGATTTGCGGTTTATCTAGCATCGGCGTTAACCGACCGACCAACGCCGCAATTTCGGGCCCTTGGTTTTCAAGCTTACGTTACTCAACCGACTGCATCGCATCTTCAATCATGCGTTCGATTTCCATGAAGCTTGCTTTGCCGCCCGTCGCCTTAACGTACAGTGGGTTTGGTGGATCAACACTACGCGACGTATCATCGCCTTTACGTGCGGGGCCCAAATACTTTTCAGTCACGATAAAGGGGCGGCGCTTATGAATTTGTTTGTGCATCCGCTGTAACAGGCCTTTTGTTGATATCGGTTTCATGACGACATCGTCGGGCCCTGCATTCATCAAAGCGGTAATCGTTTCAGGCGTTGTTTGCCCCAACATGACAATGACTGGCACAAACGGGTTATGCCCCAGTTTACTGTTACGGATGTCTCTTAGGATATCCGTAAGCTTGCCATCCGGGAAATCGACACCGGTAATGATTAGATCAGGCATCCCGCTGGTCAGCACATCACGAATCTTCGCAAGTTCGGTACCCAGGGTCACATTACTGAAACCGTTATTGGATAGAATAGTGCGCACGCCGTTTCGTGATCCCAGATCTGAATCGACCAGCAGGATTTCGACTTCACTAAACGTATATTTGGGTTGCATGCGTTGCACACCCCCTGAGCGCATGTCCGCGTTAATCCGAGAGAACTCGGCCATTAAAATGTAACTGATCGACCGTCAGGGTCAACGAATGAACAACAACAGGCCGTTTTAGTCGATACGTTGCACCAAAACAGTAGCATCCGCCGCGATGCCTTCACCACGCCCCGTGAATCCAAGTTTTTCTGTTGTTGTCGCTTTGACCGAGACAAAATCGGCGCTTACACCCACAGTTTCTGCGATTTTAGCCCGTATTGCATCACGGTGCGGTCCAACCTTTGGATGTTCACAAATGACTGTCAGATCGATATTGCCAAGCGCGTATCCTGCGTCTGACATCAACGCACATGCATGGGCAAGGAACTGGTCCGATGATGCACCGCGCCAACATTCATCGCTGGGCGGGAAGTGACTGCCGATATCGCCCTGTGCAATGGCGCCCAAAATCGCATCCGTAATAGCATGCAGGGCAACGTCGGCGTCAGAATGACCCATCAGAGAAACGTCACTGGGGATCGATATCCCCCCTAAAATGATCTCGGTCCCAGGCTGAGTGCGGTGCACATCGTAGCCACTGCCAACACGGAACATCGGTTTGTCGGATTTCGGTTCAGATGGCTCTGTTGGATTCATGATCATCTCCAAACGTACAAGATCTTCTGGGCTGGTGACTTTGATGTTATTCTCGTCGCCTTGAATAATGCGTACTGAATGCCCCGCGGCCTCCATAACAGCAGCGTCGTCGGTCAGTGCCCGCCCCATCGCCTCAACATGCGCCACAGACAAATCCGTATAGCGAAAGCCCTGCGGTGTTTGCGCACGCCACAGGTTCTCTCGGTTCACAGTATCGATCACGGTGCCGTCGCTGTCGGTGCGTTTTAGGGTATCAACCACGGGTATCGCAGGAATAACAGCGGATGATGTCTCAAGTGCTGCCAGAATGCGATCCAACATACCAAAGCTCACCATGGGCCTTGCGCCATCATGGATCAGGACGTGGTCGGGTTGCATCTCAACCAACGCAGCCAAGCCGTTGCGAACGGAATCTTGCCGCTCGTCGCTACCTTCCACGGCGGGGGCATATACCAAGCCATCAAGCGCTGCTGTCAGATCATCCAGATCGGTCATGCGAATGACGGGCTGCACGATATCGATTCCAGGATGATCATTAAAAGCTTGAACGCAGTGTCGGATAACAGGCGCACCATTTAGCACAAGGTATTGCTTTGGGACTTCAGACCCAAAGCGCTTACCACTGCCCGCAGCAACAACAATTACGGCTGTTCCGCCCATATTCAAAAATTTCCCGTCTTGAATTTCATCTTGTGGAGAGAATTACCCCCGAACGCAGGCACTGCCAAGGTTATCGTCCAAATTATCACCATAGTTATATAGACAAAAAGAGGGTTCACTGTTCGCCAAACTCCCCTTGCCAAATCTTCAAGTCAGCGCGATGGTGCGGCCATGTCGACAAGCTTTGTCCTAGGTATCATCGTGATTGCGGCCGTGGTGCCGGCGTTCCTTTATGGTTTGCGCCGACGCCCAGGCATGGACAGCACGTTTTGGATGGTTGTTGGCATGTCGTGTATCGGCCCTGCATACGCCGTGTTCGCGCGCTCTCACGGCGAATGGCAGATCGACTTCGCAACCTCAATATGGGTCACAATCGCCGCGACGGCAGGCTTGTTCTTGATGTTCTCAACCTTTGTGCGTGAAGCCTGGCGTCTGATCACGTTATTCGCAGGTTATATGCTGATTCTAGCGCTCATCGGATTTGTCTGGCAGCATACGCCACCAGTATCGATGGTCAGTGATGGTGATAATCAGTGGTTGTTCCTGCATATCGGTTTTGCCGTTGTCACCTATTCGCTAGTAACACTCGGCGCAGTCGCTGGTCTGGCGGCGTTTATCCAGGAGCGCGCACTTAAAAACAAAACAAAGCCGCTTCTTGAGGGCAGACTACCGGCGATTACAGATTGTGACCGTCTGGTGACCGTTTTCTTGACGGTTGGCGAGATTATATTGGGGCTTGGCGTCATGAGCGGTATTGCTCTCAATATCGCAAACGGACTTAATCCACTCGAACTTGATCACAAAACGATCTTCACCGTCGGTGCGTTTCTGATCATTGGCGGTCTTCTGATCACGCAGGCGCGGTATGGGCTGCGGGGGCGACGGGCTGCACGAATGGTCTTATTGGCCTATTTATTACTCACTTTGGCCTATCCTGGGGTCAAATTCGTGACCAGCGTTTTGCTCGCTTAAGCCTTATTCACGCCAAAAGTCGTTGCATATCTAGCACAATTGCCTAATTTGTGGGCAATTCGTGAGAGAACCAAGAGGCACCGGCGTGATATCCTTGAAACCAATCAAAATAGGCCCCGTCAGCTTAGATGGGCAAGTTGTCTTAGCGCCCATGTCTGGCGTTACTGATATGCCATTTCGACGCCTGGTAAAGCGTTGGGGCGTAGGCTTGGTTGTTTCTGAGATGATTGCTTCTAAGGCAATGGTGTACGCCGCACGGAAAACCATGAAAATGGCGTCTCATTGCGCCGAAGAGCATCCTATGTCTGTGCAATTGGCAGGATGCGATCCTGATATCATGGCCGAAGCTGCCAAGCTCAACGAAGCAACTGGCGCGAGCTTAATCGATATCAATATGGGTTGCCCGGTTAAAAAGGTCACCAATGGCGACGCCGGGTCTGCTTTGATGCGTGATCTTGTGCACGCAGGCAAACTGTTGGAAGCAACCGTCAAGGCGGTCAGCATCCCGGTCACCTTGAAGATGCGCACGGGTTGGGATGACAACACCCGTAACGCGCCTGAATTGGCGCGCATCGCCGAAGAAAGTGGCATCCAGGCACTTGCCGTTCATGGCCGAACCCGTTGCCAGTTCTATAAAGGGCATTCGGATTGGGAATATATTCGCAACGTCAAAGAGGCTGTTAGCCTGCCCGTATTCTGTAATGGCGACATCAATACCCTGGAAGACGCCAAAAATGCACTGGAACAGTCGGGCGCTGATGGATGTTTGATTGGTCGGGGCACATACGGACGCCCGTGGTTCCCAGCCCAGGTTCAGCATTATTTGGACACTGGCGGCGCATTACCTGATCCAGAACTTGAAGACCAATTGCAAACGGTCCTGACGCATTATGAAGATATCCTTGAACACTATGGGATTGAGCCAGGTCTCCGCATCGCGCGAAAGCATATTGGCTGGTATTCTAAAGGCTTACGCGACTCCGCTGATTTTAGATCTCAAGTCAATAAGATGACGGATCATCACGAAGTCATGCGTACCATCAAAGATTTCTATGCTGCGGCCCTCGACCAAATGGCAGCATAGAGTATGCGTCAAGATGGAACTGCCATTCAGCCTTTAGATCAAACTGCTGAAATCAAAGCAGACTCCGTTCTGAATGCATTGGCCAGTTCCGTCCTGGTGCTTGATTCTGAAAACCGCATTTGCCGGGTCAATCAGGCCGCTGAACAGCTCTTACGGGGTAGTTCTTCTTACCTGTGTAGCAAAACAATTAATGATCTTTTGCCACCGGGCAGTCCTGTTCTCGGGCTCATTGATCAGGCACGGCGCTTTGGCAGCATCGTTGCTGAATACGACGTCACCCTGGAAACCCCTCGGATCGGCAGCCATTCCGTCGATGTGCAGGCGTCATCAATCGCCGAAGAACCGGGCGCGGTAGCCGTCGTCATCCAACTCCGTTCCATAGCAGAGAAGATCAATAATCAGCTCAATCACATGGGCGCTGCGCGCTCTGTCACCGGTATGGCTGCGATGTTGGCGCACGAAGTCAAAAACCCACTATCCGGTATTCGTGGTGCAGCTCAGTTGTTGGACTCGTCACTGAACGAAGAAGACCAAAAACTGACCAAGTTGATCCGAGACGAGGCCGACCGGATCGTCGGGTTGGTGGATCGCATGGAAGTATTCTCGGATCGTGCCCCCTTAGAACGCGAAGCTGTTAACATCCACATGGTGCTGGACCGGGTGCAACGCCTGGCAGAAGCAGGTTTTGGGCGGCACGTCCGATTTCACAATGCATTTGATCCTTCATTGCCACCTGTTCTCGGCAATCACGACCAGTTGGTGCAAGTGTTCTTGAACTTGGTCAAAAATGCATCCGAAGCTGTCGGTGGTGTGGGCGGTGAAATTACGATTGGCACAGCCTATAGCCAAGGCGTGCGCTTTGCATTGCCGGGTGTAAAAACCCGCGTACACCTACCGCTAACCGTCTGGATCAAGGATAATGGCCCCGGCATTCCAGAGGACATGAAGCGCTATCTTTTTGACGCTTTCGTGACATCAAAACCCAATGGCAGCGGCTTGGGATTGGCGCTCGTCGCAAAGATTATTGGCGATCATGGCGGGGTTATTGAATTCGACAGTATTCCAGGGCGTACCACGTTTCGTGTGATGCTGCCGATGTTTAAGGAAGACACCACAGATGAGTGAAAGTGCTACAATTCTCGTTGCCGATGATGACGAAGGAATTCGAATGGTCGTCACTCAAGCCCTTACGCGTGCGGGCTTTGATGTTCGTAGCACCGGTAACGCATCAACATTGTGGCAATGGGTTGAAGAGGGCGAAGGTGACCTGGTCATCACCGATGTCGTGATGCCTGACGAAAATGGCCTGGATTTGGTGCCTAAGATACGTCGCATCCGGCCCAATCTACGTGTCGTCGTGATGAGCGCGCAAAACACGCTCCTGACAGCGGTAAAAGCAACTGAACGTGGCGCATTCGAATATTTGCCTAAGCCTTTTGATCTGGCAGAACTTGTCTCTATCGTGAAACGTGGGTTGGACACTCGATCGCATTCATCGCTGTCATCAGAACATGAATCCGAAGACGTCGAAGAAGCGTTACCGTTGATTGGGCGTTCTCAGGCGATGCAAGAAATTTACCGGACGCTTGCACGTCTCATGCCCACCGATTTAACCGTCATGATTACGGGTGAGTCTGGGACGGGTAAGGAACTCGTCGCCCGCGCACTGCACGATTACGGTAAACGCAAATCAAAACCATTTGTCGCCGTCAACGTCGCTGCAATCCCGCGCGAGTTAATCGAGAGCGAACTTTTCGGCCACGAAAAAGGCTCGTTTACGGGGGCCGTTAGTCGAAGTATCGGACGGTTTGAACAAGCCAACGGCGGCACTTTGTTCCTAGACGAGATCGGCGATATGCCGATGGAGGCGCAGACCCGATTGCTACGCGTATTGCAAGAGGGTGAATACACGTCTGTTGGTGGCCGTTCACCGATCCGTGCCGACACGCGGGTCATTGCAGCCACGCACCATGATCTGAAACGCCTGATTCGCCGTGGTCTATTCCGTGAAGATTTGTTCTTTCGCTTGAACGTTGTGCCGATCCGACTTCCAGCGCTTCGAAATCGAGTAGAAGACATCCCTGAATTAGTGCGCCATTTTTTGGCCCGTGCAGCCAGCAACGGCCTACCATGGAAAATTATCGAACCCGAAGCCATTGAACTTTTTAAGGGGCACGGGTGGCCCGGAAATGTTCGAGAACTGGAAAACCTCGTCCAGCGTTTAGCAGCGCTGTATTCCGAAGAAGTCATTGGCCCCGATATTATTCGCACCGAATTGAATGATGGCAGCTCTGATACGGATGTACCTGCATCAGCGAACGGCGGATTGTCTGAAGCCGTCGACGGACATCTCAGGACGTATTTCGGGGCGCATGACGGTTCGCTTCCGACAGCTGGTTTATATAATCGAATATTGCGAGAAATTGAGCGGCCTTTAATTTTACAAACCCTTCAGGCGACGCGTGGAAATCAAGTTAAAGCCGCAGAGGTCCTGGGGCTTAATCGCAACACGCTGCGAAAGAAGATACGTGAATTGGGTATCCCGATCATCAAGGGCGCAGAATGAGTGACACATCTGGGGTAAAGCGCGCCCAGCAATGGGTACTGGATAGCAGTCGCCAACGTCGGCTGGCTTTTCTTTTGGCGGCGCTCTCGGCGGGGGCAGGGGTTGCGACGGTTGCATTGATGACCGATACAGCAGCCATTCGCGAAAAAGCCGATTTACTCAGGTGGTTGCTGATCCTAGACGGCATCCTTTTGGTCCTTTTGACCATCGTGGTTGCGCGGCGTGTGATCAACCTTTGGCGGGCACGGCAACGCGGAAGCGCCGGTGCCGGACTGCAGGGCAAACTGGTTACATTATTTGCATTGATTGCGGTTACGCCCGCAGTGTTGATCGCCGTCTTTTCATATTCGTTTTTGAATTTTGGTTTAGAGGCTTGGTTTAACGAGCGCGTATCAAAAGCGCTCCGTGATTCTGTCGGCGTTACGCAGGCCTATTTAAAAGAACACCGCGAAAGTATTGCGAGCCAGGCCTTTAGTTTGGCATCCGTGCTCGACCAAAATGCCTCAACCTTGATTCAACGCCCTTGGGAGTTTTCTAACGCCCTGACAACACAAGCAGCACGGCGCGAACTGCCAGAGGCCATCGTGATTGACCGTGTTGGCAACATCGTAGCCCGTTCAGATTTTGCGATCTCAACCATTGTTGAGGACATCCCAGATGAGGCATTCGAAAGTGCAAATAAAGGCGAAGTCGCATTGCTTGCATCAGGCAACGTCGACAAAGTCCGTGCACTTGTTCGACTAAACCAGTTCGTCGGCCAATATTTACTGATCGAAAAGTTCATCGACCCACGTGTGCTGCAGCACATCTCAAGCATTCAGCAATCCTTTGATGAGTACACTCAACTCGAAGAAACCCGAAGTGGGGTGCAGATCAGCTTTGTCTTGATCTACATGATCGCGGTGATGATTTTATTGTTAGCCGCGACTTGGATCGGGATGACGTTCTCGGCACAGCTGGCGGAACCGGTTATCAAATTGATTGGGGCTGCGGACAAAGTATCCAAAGGTGACTTGTCGACCCGTGTTGATGATGTGTCCCGGGGTGACGAGATTGGTGTTCTCAGCAAAGCCTTTAACAACATGACGGCACGCATCGCGTCCCAGCAAGAAGGCTTGATGGCTGCCAACACCGAGTTGGATGAACGCCGACGCTTCACTGAAACGGTGCTGGCAGGGGTATCAGCCGGTGTCATTGGTTTGGATGATGAACAACGGATCAACCTCCCCAACAGATCCGCTTTCGAGCTTTTGGATGTTGATTTTGAAAAACATATCAACGCGCCCTTACGGGATGTCATACCGGAACTAGCCGCAAGCCTAAAGTCGTCAGCAGATCGTCCGGACCGCCTTCAACAATCAGAAGTCACCATCATGCGTGACAACATTCAAAAAACCTTTTTGGTTCGGGTTGCTGCCGAACAAATAGAAGGACGAATCATTGGTTATGTCGTCACCTTTGATGACGTGACCGATTTGTTGTCTGCGCAACGCCAAGCTGCGTGGGCAGACGTCGCACGTCGGATCGCCCACGAGATCAAGAACCCGCTGACGCCTATTCAATTGTCTGCAGAGCGCTTGACAAGAAAGTATCTAAAAGAAATTCAAAGCGACCCTGAAACATTTAAAAAATGCACGGACACAATTATTCGCCAAGTCGCCGATATCGGTCAGATGGTTGACGAATTTTCGTCGTTTGCGCGCATGCCGCAACCCAAAATACGTCCTGAAAACCTCTCGGAACTTTGTCGCCAAGCTGTGTTCCTCGAGCAAAATAGGGGCGACGAAATTCAATATAATATCGAGCTGCCCGCCGAAGACGTGACGTTGAATTGCGATGCTCGGCAAATTTCACGGGTCCTCACCAACTTGATGAAGAATGCCGCTGAATCAATCGAAGGTGCCAAACAAGATGGCCATGACGACGTCAAAGGTATTGTCAGCCTGTCTATAGCGACCGAGCAACATCACGTCCGCATCAATGTCGAAGATGACGGCCGTGGCTTACCGACCCAGGATCGCGGACGCCTAACGGAACCCTACGTAACGACACGCGCCAAAGGCACCGGTCTTGGACTTGCTATCGTAAAGAAGATCATCGAAGAACATGACGGCACGTTGGAACTAAGTGATCGTGACCCCCGGGGGGCTCGGGTCACAATACTTCTTCCAATGGTGGACTCTGACGCGAACGCGCGTGAGAATGAATCAGAGTCGGGAACGTTGACCGAAACGACATCGTCGTAACGGACGAATAACAAGGAATACCAAATGGCGACCGATATCCTTATCGTCGATGATGAACGCGACATCCGTACATTGACGGGCGAAATTTTAGAGGACGAAGGCTATGTCATCCGCGAAGCCGCCAACTCGCAACAAGCGCTGGCGGCTGTCGAACAACGCCAGCCAGGGTTGGTCCTATTGGATATTTGGCTTCAAGGCAGCGAGTTGGACGGCTTAGGTATCTTGGAAGCTATAAAAGCCAATCACCCTGACGTACCTGTACTCATGATGAGTGGTCACGGCACGGTTGAGACTGCGGTCAAGGCGATCCAAGACGGTGCGTATGATTTCATCGAAAAGCCTTTTACGGCTGATCGTTTGATGCTGCTCATCGCGCGCGCCATAGAAGCATCGAAGCTGCGGCGCGAGAATGCAGAACTTCGCCTGCGCGCAGGCGCGCCGTTGGATTTAGTTGGCACGTCGAATTCGATGAAAGACGTACGCCAAGCGATTGAGCGATCGGCTCCAACGAATTCAAGGATCATTATTTCGGGCCCTCCTGGATCGGGCAAAGAAGTCATCGCACGTTTGCTACACACCATGTCGCGTCGCTCAGACGGTCCGTTTCAAGCCATCAACTGTGCGGCTATGCATCCTGACCGCATGGAGACAGAGCTTTTTGGCACCGAAGGTGGCGAAGATTCGCCGCGCAAAGTCGGCATGTTTGAACGCGCCCACATGGGCACGCTGCTTTTGGACGAGATTGGCGATATGCCCCTCGAAACCCAGGGGAAAATTGTACGGGTTCTTCAAGAACAGATTTTCGAGCGGGTCGGCGGATCTAACAGAGTCGAAGTTGATGTTCGTGTGATCGCATCAACAACCAAAGATCTGACGGCTGAAATAAACGACGGTAATTTCCGCGAGGACCTTTTTTACAGACTAAACGTGGTCCCGATAAATGTGCCAGCATTGATTGAACGACGGGACGACATCCCACTTTTGGCGGCGCATTTCATGAAAGGCGCAGCTATTGCATCGGGCCAATTACCGCGCACGTTCGCCGAGGATGCGATAGTCGCACTTCAAACATATGGATGGCCCGGAAACGTGCGAGAACTTCGTAACGTCGTCGAACGGCTGCTGATCATGGCACCTGGTGACAGCACTCAGCCCATATCCAGTTCAATGCTACCACCTGAAATTACCGGTGGCGCACCGTCCGTCGATGTTGAACGAAATGCAGAAATCATGTCGCTACCATTACGTGATGCCCGTGAAATGTTTGAACGCGAATATTTACTGGCACAGGTCGAACGCTTTGGCGGTAACATTTCGCACACTGCGCAGTTCGTCGGCATGGAGCGTTCTGCACTTCACCGTAAACTAAAATCTCTTGGCGTTCGCGGCCAGGACAAGCAATAGTCATCGATGGATATACTTATGATCATTGAGCAACACGTGATGGGTTCTGAACGATGAAAGTTGTCGTTTGTGGAGCAGGGCAGGTTGGCTCAAATATTGCGCGTCACCTCGCGATGGAAAACCACGACGTCACCATTGTGGATCAATCTGAAACCTTGGTCCGGCAAATTTCTGATGCGCACGATGTGAATGGTGTCGTCGGTCATGGGTCGCACCCAGATGTGTTGGAGCGTGCCGGGATCGAAGACGCCGACTTGTTGATCGCCGTCACATTGGCAGATGAAACCAATATGGTGGCATGTCAGGTCGCGCACAGCTTGTTTGGTGTGCCGACTAAAATCGCCCGCATCCGAAGCCAAAGCTATTTGCAGCCGATGTGGGCCAACATGTTTTCGCGCGATCACATCCCCATTGATGTAATTATCTCCCCTGAAATCGAAGTTGCCCGCGCCGTCATCCGCCGCCTGGAAGTCCCCGGTGCGTTCGAAATGATTCCCTTGGTCGACAATAAGGTGAAGTTGCTGGGCGTTCGGTGCGATCCTGGATGTCCATTGGTCAATACGCCGCTGCGTCAATTATCTAAATTGTTCCCAGACTTGAATATCGTCATCGTTGGTATCGTTCGCGAAGGTCAATCATTCACGCCTAAGGGTGATGATCAGATGCTTGAAAATGATGAGGTTTATCTGGTCGTCGATAGTGAACACGTTGATCGCACCATGGCTGCGTTTGGTCACGATGAACGCGAAGCCCGTTCGTTGCTGATATTTGGCGGCGGAAACATCGGTTTGTTCTTAGCCAAGGAGCTTGAAGCGAACCATGAGTGGGTGCGCGCTAAACTGATCGAATCCGATAAAGATCGCGCTGAACTGATCGCTGGTGAATTAGAGAATACCGTTGTCATTAATGGCAGCGTCATCGATCAGGAAATCTTGGATGAAGCCAACGTTGGCCAAACCGAAACCATTGTCGCCGTTACCAATGACGATGAAACCAATATCTTGGCGAGCCTTCTGGCAAAACGGTTCGGGTCTAAGCGCGCGATCACCCTGGTCAACAATGCAGGCTATGAGGATCTGGTCGGTTCCATCGGTATCGACGTCACCGTCAGCCCGCGTAACATCACAGTTTCGAAGATTTTGCAGCATGTCCGCCGGGGACGCATTCATTCAGTGCATACGTTGCGTGAAGATTTTGGCGAGTTGATTGAGGCAGAAGCGCTTCAAACATCAGAATTGGTAGGCAAACCGCTCCGCGAGACGAAACTGCCGCAAGGTGTGTTGATCGGCGCAATTTACCGGGACGATAAAACGATTTATCCCAGCGGTGGTACAATCATCGAAGCGGGCGACCGCGTCGTGCTGTT
>ENA-UOXV01004700-UOXV01004700.1-marine-metagenome-genome-assembly--contig:-NODE-4700-length-15488-cov-6.889458_pt1 | contig 15488 bp, 10 predicted proteins | sample MGYA00238165_ERZ766961 | MGnify/ENA primary metagenome ERZ766961 (study PRJEB28924, sample SAMN03173240) | marine metagenome | biome: Marine; feature: Water; material: Subsurface seawater | place: North... | reverse complement strand
AGCAAGTCGACGAGGCAAGTCGACACCTGTTCCTGATGGTTGGGGCACCGAAGAACTTTTACATAAATAAATCCAAATCCAAACGTCCAAATATGGACGCAAATGCGGGCGAGCAGCTGCGACTTCCTTATGAAACTATCTAGGACACGACCGGGCCATATCGACTCCCACCAGCCACGAGGAGACGTGATTTCGAATACAGAATCAAATCTGATGCGCCCCATGTCTCCGAGGTCAAGACTGAAACCTCTGATTCCCCTCGAGAATCAGACAGCCGGACACCGTTTCGCCCTCCCCCGCTCGCTCAAGTGCGACCCCCCCCCACCAGACGAGGCTCGAGCAGCACACGCAGCAACCGGTCGCTTCGCAGGACGTCGTTTTAACCTCCGCAACGATCACACAGATTCTCCGCCGCCCTGGGCGTTGCGACGTTCACGGCACCATTTTGAAAATGTACTCAACCGTCCGCGCCTCTCCTATGATCGCCGCGCTCCTGGCGGCGCTACTAGTTTCCAGCCAAGTCTATGCGGCAGACATGGCCCTCCGTGCCACTCCTGGGTTGGCGGCGATGGCAAGTGCGGCGGGACCGGCCTGCGCTCTGGCCCACTCCCCCTCAGATTTCTCCTCCGGGTTTGAGGACGACGCGTCAGCGGCAGAGGTCTGGAGCCATCCCGAATGTTCAAAGGACAGCGGGCCGCAGTGCCATACACCTAATCGCACCTGTAGCTTGAGGGAAATAGGCAACTGTTCAAGGAGTATCCTGGAACAGAGCCAACTGTGGTTGCGCCTGGTGCAACCGCCGCAACTGTGCAAGTCTGCGCCACGAATGGGTATTGGATGATCATCACTGTGATATTGTAGACGCACGAGCCTACACTGGAATGAGAATATGCGGGATTCCTCTCGCACAGGGGTGGGGGATCTGTGAGTGGCCGTGCGTAGACTGTGCTGGTTGCACTGGACGGTGCTCGGGTGATTTAAACCTGGTTGCACGAATCAAGACTTAGGCTAAGGCTGGACTCTGATTGAAGTCTTCATCGTGCCACTCAGGATATTTCTGTCACGACGCGGAAGGCTCGCGATCCGTCAGACTGCGGGGCAGTGGAGGTGCTCATTCGCCCGATGTCTCCTCGCGCCTAATAATGTAACCCACTCCTTGTAGTGGCTCACGAGCTGATTCGTTGGCAGCATCATCTCATCCCGACCCACTTTTCGCTCAAAGAGATGCCTGATTCGGTCGAAGATGTGACTGTCGTCGGCTCCTGGCACGCCCTCCTTCCTGCGCGATGCAGGACGTGCGACGTGAAGAGGGCTCTGACTCCTGCTTTGGTTGAGAGCAGGTCTGCGTGGACGGAGCACACAAAGCTCATCAACCGAGGTGGTGGCCTGTTCGATGGCATCGTGGACCTCCCGGTACTGCGCCCTGTGCCCTCGCGAGCCTCACGCCTACGTCCGAATGACGAATGTTGGGCGTTTGCGAGCAGGTTGGCGAGCACCAGTTCAAGTTCATTCTCGATGACGAGTGGATCTGCTCGGAGCAGTGGCCGGTCGCGCTGTCCAAAGACGGCTTGATGAACAATGTGAACCCCCCCCCCCCCCCCCGCCGCCGTAGGAAACCGCTAGGACCTGAGCGATGGCACTGTAAACCCGCCCAGGTCATCTCGGTGCAGCCCGTCGAGGCTCCGACCTCGGTGCTACGCGAGGCGAGCCCTGCTGCGCGTCTAGCTAGGCAGCTTGAGCTCCACCCCGCCCTCGCCGCCCTCCTCGCCGCCCTCGCTACCCCGTTTCGGGTGCGACACGCCCTCCGCTCGCTCGCGAGTCCGTTATTGAGCCCCGCCCTTCAAGTCATGCTCCTGCTTTCTGCGGTCGCCGTGCGGACCAAGGCACGGGAGATGGGATGAGGCCGCAGTGGCGAGCAGTGCGCGCAGTGACGGCGCGTGTTTGGCACGCAGGCCATGCTCTCAGCGGCGCTCGCACCGCTCCGGCTTCTTGACGCTGCGGTCAGTGCTATGGCTAATCTTATTCGTCACAGGAAGCACTAGTACTGAGCATAGGAAGCTGGGTTCAGTGATGTGTAACATTCGTGCTTCGCGCCAGCGAGCAGGCGCGCAAACACGCGAGCCCAGGCCCCTCGGACTCGACAGCCGTGCGCATCGAAGCCTGAAATGTGAAAAATCTACATGCATGAGCACAAAAATGGCACGGCGCAGACACCAGACACTTTCGCGGGGGGTTCTTCTTTGCGGATGCAGGCATCTGCGGGGAAAATCTCCCGCGCCACTTCTTTCCTTTGAGTTTACTCAGGAAGGCTACGTAGCTTACAGCACGCACACAGATAGGAGAGCCAGGGTGAAGCTCGCAGAAGGACGCCTGGTGTTATTTGACTCGGCCCAGCGTTACGCCTTGGCGACTTTGGTCGTTCGAAATGGCGCCAGACCTGGAAACGTGAAGCAGCAATGGCCTCAGCGCCTCCGGCAGACGATTCGAGAACACACCAGGATCAGCACCTCTTCCGCCATTGCTTCTGGTCGCAGCAGCTGGGCGGGCAAAACTTTCCTCTTTTGTCGAATCAGACCCATCCGACAGCGAATCTGCTGTCTCCATCCATGGGCTCTTATAGCGAAGACGCATGATGCCAAGAATGCCTTCGATCCCGCCCGGGCTGTCTCGCACAGAAGCCTCATCGCCCCTCGAGAAAGCAGCATCCCACGTCCATGACCATTGATTATGGTGCTCACGAACTCGGGCAGGACCACATTGGGGATCAGTGCCCTCTGAAATCCACACGATGCTCTGGCCATCGCGCCCCCTTGCTCAACCCTTTGCAGCCATGGCGGCTGCGGAAGGCTCACATGCTCTGGCCATCGCAAGGGGGCGCAGCAGGGGGGCGCAGCACTCCTCTCTCTAAAACTAAGTCTTTATTAGACCTTTATTAAAAGTCATAGAGACCTTTTTAAAAGACCTTTATTATTAAAATACTCATTACTACAATTTTATTATTATGGCGCTACATGTACTGCGGCTCCATTATTCTTAATAATACTTATTTTATTTATGAAGAGCGCGTCGAAAGAGAAAGAGATACCTCCGTTACCGAGTAACGGTGGATTACAGTACGATTTGGTAGTAAAAATGGTCGAACAAGGGGATTATATCTCCTTCCGTTCGTTGGGGCCACAGACTTCGGGAACTGGCTTGTTCCGCCCCTGCTCGAAGGGCCAGGCTGCTGCGCGGTGAGCTCGTCCGATAGTCTGGCGGCTTGGTACGTCCCTCTTGTGAGTGTTGAAGGCCTGAACGGCGAGCCTGGGCGCACGTTGCACTTGGGCGTGTCGGCTGAGGTGCCCTGCACGGCGAAGGGGCGGACTCAAAGTGGAGCGGCGGGAAGCGGCCACAGTCTAATATGACCACGCACGTCGAGACGCAGCTGGCGCAACTCTTTGGGGTACGGGGCCAGCCCGAGGGCGACCAGGCAGCAAGGTTCACTCGGGCAGACGACGCCGATGTCCTGCGACGCTGCACCAGCGCGGAGCGGCGCGCAGTGTCAGAGTCGACTGCAGAAATTACGGAACGCTTCCTATTCCAGCGCCCAGAGAGAGAGGGGCTCCCAGCAAGGGTGCCGTGCTCTGCGGAATCCTCTTCAGGAGCCTCTCAGGGTCTGTCAGCGCGGTCATCATGCGACAGCGATGATGACCCAAACGGCAGTGTTGGTAAGTGGCTTCAGTGGAGCAAAGACGACCTTACGATGGGAGAACAGCGTTTGGCTGAGTCTCAACTTGGCCTCACGCTGCGAATCAGAAACAGGACATACGTCGCTTTTTGATGCGGCTTTTCTCCCCCGCCAAAGCAATGGCCGACTGCTGCTGGCAACTTTGGGTCAGCTTGGTAGCAGGGGATTCAGATAATATTGCATTGAATGTGTGGCTGGCACGTCAAGAATAATTTGTATGTTTCGTGGGTACTTCCGCGACTAATGTGGCACGCGGACTGGAATAATTAATTGCGTTTCAATATAAACTGTGAAGACTTCTCGGTGACTCAATAGGTGGCTTACGGTCCGTGTTGTCGAACTGGCTTCTTTGCAGCATTAGTGCCTAGACACTGCATGAGATGCTACATGGAAGCGCCTGCATTAGCCAAACGGGGTTTCCATGTCAACGAGCTGTGCCTCGACTAATCTACATTCGATTGCCTTTCCGAAGATACTGCGCAGGCGACGGAGTTTGTGCCTAGAATGCTCTGGTCGGGATAGGGTCGCCACTGGCCGTCACAAGCATCATGCGAATGCGGCGGTTTCGCGAGCCGCACAATAGAGATAGAGGTCATCGCTTGCCGACCGAGTATCGCTCGCCAACTTGCCGGCAGTCGCTCGCCGGTCCGCTGTGTAAAGCGACTCCCCAGGAGTAGACGTTTACTGCACTCCGGAACTGCCACTCTTCTGAGGCCCTCGCAGCCGCGTCGTTGGTCTTCCCGGGGGCAGGAACGAGGCCTTCTGTCAGGCATTCCCCTCACGCGTTCACTTGGCCACCACCGTCCCAACGACCTTTCAGTTGTAGCTGCCTACCCGAGAGATGGCGCACACAAAGCGAGCGCCTTCCTGCGGCGGACGACTGGTCAGTCTTCCGCCCCCGCTGTACGCTTCCCTGCCACATGGCAGTCTAGATTCTGGATCACTACGGTGGCTAGCCACAATTCATTGCCTGCGCTGACACAGCCCGGGACATTTCCTGCGCTGACACAGCCCGGGAGAGAACCATCGCGGTCTCAATCTCACCACGGGATCTGGACGCAGCGGTCTGCAGGACCATGGGTGGTACCGCCCTCTCGCTCGAGGAGTCGGTAGCTAGGTCGCCTCGGAAATACGCATCGACATTTCAGAGCAGGACTGAGCGGTTCCGCGACCGCGGCTCCGAAAAGATGTCGCTCAACCTCCAGTACAACATCACATCGCACGAGATGACGCACCTGGTGGCTGCTTCGCCGCTGAAGTACTCCGTTCAGTTCCGCAAGCCTGCTGAACGTCCAGATCGTGACGACGGTAACAACTTAGCTGTCTCCCACACACAATTGCATGAGCGGGAGTGCAGTGGATAGCTGGCTCTATCCCCTTGTGTGCGGGACGTGAGCACAGAAGGGGACGAAGCCTGATCGGGCTCCTCCTTTGGCCGAGTGCACCCCTCTGGACATCACCCTGAAAAGCATTCGGGGCTAGCGGTCTGTTACGGGAGGCGGCGATCATGGTTGAGCGGCCTGGCGAAGCAGGTGCCGGGCAGGACGCCAGCGCAGCTCTTTCAGGTTCAGCAGCTCCGCCGTCGACTGCGCGGGCCGAGTCTCCGCGCCACTACTCCTTCAATCTGACTGCCCAACGTTTTGCACGCCCTGCGACCACAGGAACCGATCTGGTACTAAGCTCCTTCGCGCCACGGCCCGTAAACCATCTTCAAATGATTCGATTATGTTGATGGCTTCTGAGAAAGACTTTTCCCCCTACGCGAATGCGGGGTTCACTCACTCAATCGCGTCATCGCTACCGCGATATCATTAGCGCGGACGTTTGATCATCAGGATTGTGCCTGAGGTGGGCCGTGGGCGCTGGGGCGTAGGTGTATGACATCAACAAGCTGCACAAGGCGGAGATGGTGAAGGCGCTCCAGGACTCTCCTCGGCGTTACGCCGGAATGCAGAAGGGAACACCGCGCGCCAGCAACACCTACACTGTGCACGGGGACTACAACCCAGAAAATTTTGTCGCTCCCCGGCCCTTTCCCCGTGCTTTCGTGCTACACGTTTTCTAACCAGGCGCGCGCTGGCGCCGACGACTGTCTCCATGACGACATGCGCAAAACCCGAAACCAGAACCTGGCAAGACTCGTTGCTCAATCGCCGCGGCGATACGCTAACATGCGCTACGGTGCCCCCTGTCCCTTATCGCTTGCACCTATGGCATCGTGATGATGCTGACTGCGGGCGATTCAGGGACCTCCCATCGAGACCCATCGGAGGGGGTAGTCTTGAGTGACCTCTTCTACAACACGGACAAAGCCATCGGCACGATCGCGTCCCGCGTGCAGTCACCCGGGCGCCAGAGCAGCCTCGCTTTCCTCGCCTCGCCTCGCAAGACCAGCGCAAGCGCCACAGCTGCGCCCGCCCGCCACTACGACACTGACGCATGGCCCTCCATGTCGCTGTACAAGACAGTGCTGGTTCGCCCCGCGCACGCCTCCCCACTGTCTCCCTCATGTCATGCCGCGCTTGCCTTGAGGGTCTCAGCGCTCTGATTGACACGAGGGGGGACTCGCAAGACCTCTCCAAGGCGATACTCGGTCATGGCCCACTCGGGCCGCGATCCCTCGGGACTGGCCGGAAACCTTCCACCTTCGCATAATCTTTCCTACAATCCCGATCTGTTTCCGGTGCGGTGCAGACCCCCCTGCAGCTGCTACGGCTAGATGTGCACGAGAGCACAGCAGAACAGCTCTTTCTCCCTTTTGACTTTAGTTGCACCATCTTACAGTGAATGCACATCTCACTTTGCAGGTGCGGAGGTGTCTCGCCGCCGAAGTTCTTGCGACTCCTCGGCGCTACTCTAACATGCGCTCAATCCAACCCCGCTTCAAGGAAGCAGGTTTGTGGCGTCCATTCCGACTATTGAGGCCGGTCGCAAGTGCGCTCACGAGGAATATTGCTAATTATGAACGGGCGGATGCAGAAATGGAGGGATGGCGACAAGCTGTGTCACGTGGAGAGAGCTTTCCTAGAGGAGAGGGCTCGATATCCAAGCGAGTGCGGGAGAGCCCGCGGCGATATTTCGGTGCACAAAGCATGCAGGACAGGTCACTGGCGCGCAAGGCAACTTCCGCCAATCCAGCTGGAGACCTTGTCTACAACCCAGACTTCGGGAAATATCGGTCGGTCGCCACGGCAATTCAGGTGCTACACCGCCGTGCAGCCCCCACCAGCAGCGCTAGTAATTCGGCGCGGCTGGCCTCTGAGAACCTGACAATCTTGACTACTTGCAGGCGTCAGCGGTGCACTACTCAGCGATGAAGAGCGCGGCGCCACGATTCAAGAGTGAGGGCAAGCAGGCGCGCGGTGCAGGCGGGGGTCCAGGCCCAGGTCCAGGCGCGGGATCAGGAGCAGGGCCACGGACGCTGGACGATTATGAGCAGCTTCTTAGGAACCCCGACACCATCCAGGAGCTGCCCTTAAGCACTCCTGGGACTCCACGCCGTCCGTCTCTTTCTCCTTCTCACGTGCCCAGGCGGTCTAGACAATATTGTGCACACTTATTTTGTTCCATCTGTGTCGCTCTTGCATAACACCAGCAACTGTACCACAGGAGAAGCTCAAATTCCAGATCCGCGGGAATCTCGTCGTGAAGAGGTCTTCGGATCGCGCGCTTGTTGTCGTCGGACGACAGGTAACGTGAACACAGGCACGCATCGCGGGGATTCGCGGCGTGCCGGTTTCCTCGCGTAGATTTCTTAGCGGCGCAACCACAGAGCATCGGTACATGCAACTGACAAGCGCACATATAAAAAATTGTAGTATTGCAAGCCAGACAAGCAACACGCCACCTATCGCACACGCCGTGGCGTTTGGGCCAGTGTGCGGTGCACGCCCGTGCGCTCACCGGTCGTAACCCAGGATCGGCGCGAGCCAGCGCTCGCACTCGTCCAGCGACATCTTCTTACGCGCCGCGTAGTCCTCCACCTGGTCCTTGCAGATCTTGCCGACCGCGAAGTACTTGGACTCCGGGTTGGCGAAGTAGAGGCCCGAGACGGACGCTGCGGGCAGCATCGCCAGCGACTCCGTGAGCTCGATGTTGGCCAGGTCGGTGGCCTTGAGCAGCTCCCACATGGCCGCCTTCTCCGTGTGGTCCGGCTGCGAGGGGTACCCCGGCGCCGGGCGGATGCCCTGGTACTGCACCTTGAGCATGTCCTCGGGCGACATCTCCTCGTTGGGTGCGTACGCCCACTCGGTGGTGCGCACCTCGCGGTGGAGCTTCTCCGCGAACGCCTCCGCGAGACGGTCGCCGAGCGCCTGCGCCATGATCTTGCCATAGTCGTCCTGGGCAGCCTCGTACTCAGCGATCAGCTTGTCCATGCCAATACCCGCAGTGCACGCGAACAGTCCAATGTAGTCAGCCACGCCAGAGCCCTTCGGCGCAATGAAATCGGACATCGCAAGGTACTCGGACTGCTCCTCGCGCAGTTCTTGCTGGCGGAGAGTGCAGAGCGTCGCAATCGTGGTACCACGGGTCTCGTCGCTTTCATACACCTCAATGTCATCGCCAACAGCGTTCGCGGGGTAGAAGGCGACGATGCCGTTGGCCTGCAGCTTGCGTCCCCCGACGATCTTCTTCAGCATCGCCTGCGCTTCGTCGTACACCTTGCGCGCCTCTGCACCGACAGTCGCGTCCTCAAAGATCTTGGGGTAACCACGGTTCGGGTACTTGCCGCGCAGCTGCCACACAGCGAAGAATGGGTTCCAGTCGATGTAGGGCAGCAGGTCCTCAAGAGGCACGTTCTTGTAGCAGCGCTTCCCGAGGAACGACGGCTTCACCGGCATTTGTGCACGGTCCTTCCACGAAGTCTTGAGCGGCATGTCGCGAATCTTGCTGAGAGACAGGAACTTTCGCTCCTCGAGAGACGCGTAGTGCTCCTCGCGCATCTCAGAATACAGCTCTCGCGTGTCCGCTGCGAAATCATCCTTGAGCTCCCCATCAAGCAGCGATGACACCACCGCAACTGCACGAGAGGCGTCGAGAACATGGACGACCGGCGCAGCCGAGTAGCACGGCTCAATCTTCACCGCAGTGTGCATGCGCGAGGTCGTCGCGCCACCAATCATCACAGGGAGCTTCATTCCGCGACGCGTCATCTCCTTGGCGACCGTCACCATTTCGTCAAGAGATGGCGTGATGAGGCCGGACAGACCGATCACGTCGGCATTGCACTCGATTGCCTTGTCGAGGATCGTCTCACACGAGCACATCACCCCGATATCCACGATTTCGTAATTGTTGCAACCGAGCACAACTCCAACAATGTTCTTGCCGATATCGTGCACGTCGCCCTTTACCGTCGCCATAAGCACACAGCCAGGCTTGGTGGCAGCCATGTCGGGGTTCTCGAGGAGCTTGCGCGCCTTCTCGGCCTCCATGAAGGGCGTCAGGTGTGCGACGGCCTTCTTCATTACGCGTGCTGACTTGATCACCTGCGGGAGGAACATCTTGCCCGCACCGAAGAGGTCGCCGATCGTGTTCATACCCTCCATAAGCGGGCCCTCGATGATGTTGAGCGGCGCGGGGTACGCCACAGTGTCCAGGCGCGCCTCTTCAACATCTTCATCAATGAAGGCATCGAGACCCTTGATCAGCGAATGGATCAAGCGCTCCTTCACAGGCAGCGAGCGCCACTCGGCGGCCTTCTTGGCCACAGCACCACCACCACCGCCCGCCTTCTCTGCCTCGATGCGCGTCTTTTCCGCCTCAGCACGATCCAAGAGCTTCTCAGTCGCGTCCGGCGACTTGTTCAGCACCGCGGCCTCGCACATCTCGCGCAGCTCAGGCTCGATGTCGTCGTAGATCGGAAGGTTCCCTGCGTTGACAATAGCCATGTCCATTCCGTTCTTGATGGCGTGATAGAGGAAGACAGAATGCATCGCCTCGCGAATGACTTCGAGGCCACGGAAGGAGAAGGAAAGGTTGGAGAGGCCGCCCGAGATCTTGGCCCCCTCGCACGTGTCCTTGATGATCTTCGTCGCCTTGATGAAGTCGATACCGTAGTTGTTGTGCTCCTCCAGACCCGTACAGATCGTGAGAATGTTGAGGTCAAAGATGATGTCGACAGGGTTGAAACCGACCTTTTCGGTCAAGATCTTGAACGCACGCTGACAGATGCGGACCTTGTCCTCGCAGCCGGCAGCCTGTCCATCTTCGTCGAAAGCCATGACAATCACAGCCGCGCCGTAGCGCTTCACAAGCTTCGCGTCCTTGATGAACTGCTCCTCTCCAACTTTCAGCGAAATCGAGTTCACAATGCACTTACCCTGTAGGCACTCAAGGCCTGCAATACAGATGTGGAACTTCGAGGAGTCGATCACGATCGGGATCTTTGCGATCTCCGGCTCCGTCGCGATAAGGTTGCAGAACTTCCGCATGCAGTCCTCGCCGTCGAGCATGCCATCATCGAAGTTCACGTCGAGCAACTGAGCACCGTCTTCGACTTGCTTTTGTGCAACCTCAGCCGCCTTGGCCCAGTCATTGGCGACGATCATCTTCTTGAAACGGATCGAGCCCGCAACGTTGCAGCGCTCGCCGATGTTTTGGAAGACACTCTGCTTCGTGACAGTCATGTCTTCGAGGCCCGAGAGACGCATCACGTTTGGCGGGTTCGGCCTCACTCGGGACGGCTTGATGCCAACCATCGAGTCAGCGATCGCCTTGATATGATCTGGCGTGGTACCGCAGCAACCGCCAACAAGGTTCACAAGTCCGTCCTTGGCCCACGCTTGGAGCATTGGTGCCATATCCTTGGGCGTCAGATCGTAACCGCCCATGGCATTCGGCAGGCCGGCATTGGGATACGCGTGCGTGTAGCAAGTGGCGCAGTTCGACATGCGCTGCATGAAAGGACGCATCTGATCGGGGCCAAGAGCGCAGTTGAGACCGACACAGAAGGGGTTCGCGTGGCGAACCGACACCCAGAAGGCCTCGGTGGTCTGGCCAGACAGCGTACGGCCTGACATATCAACGATAGTGCCGGAAATCACGATCGGCATCTTGATACCGTATTCCTCAAAGAAGACATCAATAGCAAACAGAGCGGCCTTGGCATTGAGCGTGTCGAAGATGGTCTCAACGAAGAGCACGTCGCAACCACCCTCCACGAGCGCCTTGACCTGTTCACCATAAGCCGTGACGAGCTCCTGGAACGTAATGTTGCGGAAACCCGCATTCTCAACCTTGGGGGAGATGGAGAGAGTGCGGTTGGTGGGGCCGATAGCACCGGCGCAGAATTTGCGCACACCCGTTGCTTTCTCGACCTCCATAGCAGCCTTCTTAGCGAGAAGGGCCGACTTGTAGTTGATCTCATACACAAGGTGCTCGAAGGCGTAGTCAGCCTGCGCGACCGTCGTCCCCGAGAAAGTGTTGGTCTCGACAAAGTCCGCGCCTGCCTCGAAGTAGCGCCGGTGGATCTCGTTGATAACTTCGGGACGCGTGAGCGACAGCAAGTCGTTGTTGCCCTTCAGGTCTTTCGGGTTCTTCTCGCGCGACTGCCAACGAAAAGCTGTGAGTACATGGCGTCGAAAACGGGAAATTATGACCAAAGCGCCACTTCCTATCCCGGCCCTGTCCACCCAAAACCCAATCGCCGAAGAGTACAAGCCCAGCGATGCTATCTGCAGGGGTTTTGCTAGGGCAGGAATTTGGACCTCGAAACCCGCGCACCAGTTGTCATCGCCGTCAAACTTAGCCGGTTTGCGGAAGTCTTCTTCCTCCAGTTTGTACTGCTGAATGACAGTTCCCATCGCACCGTCGATAATCATGATCCTCTGCCAAACACCGAGCGCGTCACAAATTAGCACTCCATCTCTTCCAGGCCCGCGCCTGGCAAGCATCGAGGACCAGTGACAAAAAATCGCCATTTGTCATGACACTGGGAGGCCACTCTTGCCCACAATCTCCGCAAGAATACAGGGTGAACCGCAAGTCCTCGCCTGGCTCTTCGAACAGCCCAACACACCGCGAATCGTGCGCTAGCACACATCATGCCAGATCTCTGGGTGCTCTTCGAAAGTAGAGGACCCAAATTTCAAATCCTCCATATATATCCAGTTTGTGAGGATCCGATTCCTACACTCACAGCACAGCGCAGGCCCGTGCAAGTGACATTCCCGTGCGACCCTAGGTCGCAAGAACGTCCGTCCGTCCCTTGCCAGCTTTCGATCCAGAGCGGTCAGCAACGCTGCATGAACACATCCTAGACATAACCGGCTGATGTCTCAATAGGTATGCAGTGGGAATCGCCGCCACAGGCGCGCATACAGTGCTCTGCCATCCATGCTGGCCTCCTCGATCATTGCTACGCTTACGCGTGCTGTTCTTGCGGGGAGCGAAGATACTTCGCGCTAAAGAATGCGATGATGAGAGCAAACGGCAACACATCGCAGACACGCACCTCAGCAAGTGTCTTGTGAAGGTAGTCCTCGACATCCGTCTGGATGGGACACCACCGGTTGAGCTCCTTGACCATTGTTGTGGATTCGGCCTGCTCGCGGGTCAAAGCGCGAGACTCTCAACGCACCGGAGTACTGAGCGGACACGGACAGTACTCTGCAACAAACATTTAGGCGCGGCGCTTTGGGACCTGCACGGTGTAAAACCGGGAGGCCCAAGTCACGTGATCCAACTTCTCTCCTCCCGAAAAGTGAACAAGAAAACTGTCCCTGAAAGTGAATTCGTCGAGGTTTCCATTTCGGGGACTGGAGCTGTACAGATGGGTTCGGCTGGGTTGCGGCGCGCTGGGGCCGCGGCCCTGGCCGGCCTTTTGCTCTGCGTTGCAGTAATTTGCTGCCTCGATGGTGAAAAGGGCGACGCGAGGTTCAGCGTGTTGGGAGAGCAGCGACTGATGGTTGATGCAGCTATCACTCGCGCGATGGATGGCGCTGCGGTCCATGCGATGCGAAACGAGGTCGCCGCCATGCCCCGACCCTGCTTCCAGCTACTGGAAAATTTGAGATCACATTTGCTGTATCGATATCAGGCCAAGGTAAGCCTCGGGCTGAGTGCGAGAGCTAGGCCAGCTGAAATGGGAAGGCCTGGCAGGGAGGAGACGCAGCGTTTGAAGACGAGACTGAGGGTTCTCGGGACTGGTCGCGCGCGAGGGTGAGGGAGATGGTAGCAAAACTCTTTCGGGCTGTAGATGCGATCAATCGGCGAATTACGCGCAAGGACGACAACCTCAAGGTCGACTTGTCCGATTTTTCTAAGTCAGTTGAAACCAAGGCGGAGGCGGCAACGGTGCTTGCCGAGGAGGACGGCAAAGTTAAAGGGGCGGGCAAGGAGCTCGATGTGGTACGTAAGTCGGAGCAAACCATGCGGGCTCTGATTGCGGCGCAGGACTCGGTTGACGAGCGGCAGCTCTCACACCTACAGGTTTTGATGCGTACCCGCCCTGCTTCGCTCCCTGATCACGGTACAACTAACATTGGGATCGGTTCGAATGGTTGCAGGCTGAACATGACAAGCTGATAGCGTCTCAAAACGCCAGCCAGGCACGCCCTCTCGCCCACGTGCCATGCGCGGAGCGATAGTCTGGACTGTTTTCCCTGACAGTGTGCGGCCGGCGAGCTCAGGCTGCGAGCATGAAGGAAGTGGGGAAGGTGCTCTCCGAGGCGCGTAGTTCGTTGGCAGCGGTGCTAGAGGCAGAGGGTGTACAGGCTCGCATGGATGGGTGGTGCAATTCACCTACCGCCAAGTGCGGTGAAAAGCTATCTGTCAGTCTCCGGGCTGAACAGATTCTTCCGAGCCTACTCTGGGCTTGCGTGCCCCTGTCGAACGCCGAGAGCAGCACTGGGAGCAACAAGAAGCAAAACACTTGCACACGTGACACTGAGCTGAAGGTAGTGCTTCAAATGGCATTGAAGGAAAGTGAAGAGAAGCGCTCACAACAATTGAAAACGGAGGCTGCGATCGAAGGGGAGACAAGCGTTGCAGTGAAAGCCGAAGGAAAGCTGCGTGGCGGGCTCGACAAAGTTGAGAAGACCCTTGCGACGGTCGGGGCGGATCTGAATTTCCTCAAAATCAAGGCCGGTAAGCTTGAGGGTGCGCAGCATGATCAGGCGGCAAGCGAGGCCACGGAAGAGAATGCGGTGAGGAAGCGCATCGATGGGGCGATCAAAGATGTGGCGGCGCTTAAGAAAGCCGAAGCAGGAAACGAGGTGGCGGTGAAAAAGGTTGCGGGAAAGGCAGCGGGATTCAACGGTGAAGTGGCGGCGGCGGAAAAGGCAGCGGAAGGTGAAGCTTCAAGGGACGTCATGACGGCCGAGGCGGGGCAGCAGGCTGCTCTGAAGCTCGCTCAGGAGGAGGCTGCGGCAGCTCACAAGGAGAGTATTCATACCGTTTCAGCGCTAGCACATGGGGTTTCGAAATTGATGGCTCAGGTGAAAGCTGATGAGAGCCTTGTGCAACGAGCGGCGGCCCCTGAACACTTTGAGCTGGAGCTCACGACTGGGCGCGCTGGAGTCGTCAAGGCTGTTACTGCACTCCCAGAGGCTAGCTCTGCTGCAATTACTCAGCACCGCTCGATGCAGCAGACCGACGCCATCAAACCCGCACTCGCGCCTGCACCCGTTGTTGCAGCGGCGCCTTCGCCGCCTCCTGTGCACGCGCTGGCGCCAACTTCTTCAACAGCAAAAGCACATGCGAAGCCCACCGCGGTGAAGCCTGTGTCCCCTCCTCCTGTGCCGAGTGCACTGAAGAATGTGGGTGATCAAGCGCACGCTAAGAGCAATGCTTCTCCTCGCCCGGAGGTGAATTTTTTTGCCACTGCCAGACTTGTGCCTTCTATTTTGTACGAGTCTTTCGTATGGCTTGCCCATGGACAAAGCTTGAAAGGCGATGTGATGCTAAAAGGCGGGGGCGACGGCTTGCCAGGCACTGAGAGCGGAAGCGGAGGCAAGCCGCGAAGCAAACCAAAAGGCGCATGGGGGTGGGGTGTTTGTTAAGCCGAAGGGATGCCTGATACATCTCTCAGGGGTCGTCAAGGGCCTTGAGGCGGGTAATTCAGTCGAATGCTAAAGCCCTTTGCTAGCGGGGAACGGTCGCATGTGTAATTGGTAGTGAGGAGGAATGTGTGTGACGAGAGTGAAAGAGAGAGAGCCGTTCATGGACAGAGGAAGAACCAGTGCTCGCTTCGCTGCTTTCCAGTGCAACATGCTCGCACTCGGGAACTAGACCATCGGCGGCGCGCCCTCCTTGCCCCGTCGGCTTCATTATCATGACCAGGCGTCGCCTTGTTCCGCCCTAGACCTAGAGTCCACCCCTATTGGGAGGCTTGACGTGCCCGCGCCCCCGCCCAGTTCGGGTCTGAGGGAGATTTGATGTCGTATAAAGGGGCTCACATACTGGAAACAAAAGCAGGAAGCCCTAAAAGGTCCCGTAGGAAGAAAACCCAGACCGCATCATTGCGATCGGCAGCCTCCTTAAGCGGTACATGTCGAACCGTCTTCCGCGTTTCCTGAGCCTGAGCCAGAACTGGAACTGTGGTCGGCGCCGTGGGTCCTAGTAGAAGAGAAGCATCCGTTTATTGACAAACAGTCGCAGATCGCAGAGCGAAAAACAGCGGGCGAGTAGGGGCCGGGAGACCGCAGCAAGGAAGCTGCATAACAAAAGTCCCAGGTCCACACCACTAACGGGATGCGAGCACGTGGGCGGTGGGAGCCGGGGCAAAAGCCCCGACCCCGCACCGGGCCCGTGCCCGAGA